>Ga0114908_1000240_pt1 | contig 34050 bp, 27 predicted proteins | sample MalvireepMed_s17_FD_87292 | JGI IMG/M metagenome (GOLD analysis project Ga0114908, IMG submission 87292) | Marine viral communities from the Global Malaspina Expedition - Malaspina viral metaG DeepMed_s17 | ecosystem: Environmental > Aquatic > Marine > Oceanic | place: Mediterranean Sea... | reverse complement strand
ATTTGCTGTATCAAGCTCTGGGGCAGCATACTTATTTGCTGGTGCCTTCGGTTCCCTATCTGGTACAATAGGCATTCAAAATGTCCAGCAAGATTATAAACAACACGGCAAACTATTTGGATTGGGATTAGGAGATGTTTACGATCCCGCTTATGTTGCTTACACACCACCAATGTTTTATGGTGCTTCAAGGGCGAGAATAAAATTTACCCCATCCACGACGGATACATATACTCTCGATCAGGTTCTAAAACAGGCGACAATAGAAGAAATAATAAATGTAGATTCAGATAGAGTGGCAACAGTAAATGGGTTTGCTAAATCCCTCACTCCTCTACAAGATCAAAACAGAATGCCTATAAGCTCCTCAGTCAATATGTTCGGCAAGTTCTTTGAGCCAGGTGTAACATACAACCCGCAAACAGGACAAGCAACGAGCATTGATCAGATCTCAAACACAAATCCTGCTTGGGTCATCTCAACAAGATTTGAAAGTCCAGTATTGGATATGTCTAGTAGTAAATACAACGAACTTTATACAGCATTCGCCCCAGATAGCGATATGGCAACCTCGTATAACTTCTACCCAAGTTCAATAAACAGAACAAACCCAAGAACGATGTGGACAAGCTATGGTAAGACACCACCACAAACTAAAAGAGTTACGATGGAACTGGCAGAGTCATTCCCTAACATTATTGGAAACGAAACAACTGGATCTCTGATCGATCAATGTGGGTTCACCCCATCCGACAAGAGCGTTGGTATTGTGCGAGGATCAAAGCGAATTCGAGAAGCGGTGGTGATGATACCTTACTTAGATTTTCCGATTGATGAAGTTACGACAGAAATAGAAGGAAAGCATTTTATCTTAATAGATTCAGAAGACACGAGCAGATATACAGATCAGAAGAGCAACATTGACCAGTTCGGATTCCCAGTCCAAGCATCAGAGAATGATGGAGAAAAGATTACAGAAACCACGATTGGTAGAATGATGAAAGGAATGAAAACTTTCAACATTCCACCAAATATGGATTTTGGATCTTATGGCGACATCGATCCATTTGTTATGTATTTCTTCCCATTCTCTCACAATCTAGATCGTGATGATTTATCTGATATATGGCAAGGTGTAATGCCCAAACCTGCCTTGAAGGTAGAGAAAGATGTTATTGATATATCTCACGACATAAACAAATTTGAGTTCTTTGGGAACATCAACGACAGAACTCTCATATCCAAGATGAAGTTTTTCGTATTCAAGGCGAAGCAGAAAGCGAAACAGAATTATTATGAGATAACAGAAGATGCAACAGATGATAGCAGATACACATTCAACTTCGCAGCGGACGGACAGCAAGGAGCGGTCCCGCATCCGAGTTACAACTGGCCCTATGACTATTTCTCTCTCGTGGAAGATATTAATATTGAGGCGAAATATATTATCGAGAATGAAAATGTTTTATTCTCAGAAGAGGAACCATTCCCCGAGATCAGGCGGAAGGCGAACAAGAAAAAGAAGGATTAGAGGTAATTACTACAAATGACATTTTTTGATCCAAAAGAAGACGTAATCGATGTAGAGATTACTCAGTTCGGCAAGTATCTCGTGTCTAAGGGAAAGTGGGATCCTGTTTATTACGCTTTCTTTGACGATGACATAACCTATGATTCACAGTATGGCGGCGTAACAGAGGGGCAAAACGATATTCAGGCGAGAATAACTGGTAGCGCGAGAACGAGAGATCAATATGTTTTCAGCGGAATAGAGACAGAAATAAGCAAGATTATGGAGATGCAGATGGATCCGAAAGCGGATTTCGAATCAGAGGCGCAAAAGATAAGCATCCAAGCGACTGATGATAGAGAATACGCTTTGAGTTATCCTCTTGGCAGGAGCGATATAGGCAACCAAAATAATCCCGCCTGGGCGATAACTTTCCTGAATGGGGAGTTGAGTAGTTCTATTCCTTATAGTACATCGTCCCTGGGCGTTGTTCCAAGAGTGCAAATGGTCGCTGATGATATAAAATTCTATACTGAAGTGCGAAATAAATATGAAGATGATGCGGATTTTAACAAGACGCCGTGTGATGAAGCAGGCGACTGCGACGAAGTTGAGGAAACTTTAGTTCAAATTGGGGAATCATCTGACTCTCAAGTGGATCCGTCTGATCTGGTTTTTGCGAATAAAGTATATGACGATGGTTCGTATATTAATATTATAGAGGATTATTTGTTATTGGAGATGCTTGAGAAAAATACGCCGTTCGAGGAAGACAATATAGATATTGAAGTATTTCTGTATGAGAATAATTTGAAGACAGGAAGAGAAGTTTTGACACCTCTTAGGTTTATGAAAAAGAGGCAGGCAGTTGTAGACGGAATCCTGCTCGACGATGACGACGACGAAAGAAATCAGCAAGCAGATCCGACACCCGATTGCGTTGAATACTTTTTCAATGTGCGAGTTGATAACGAAATTCCGCTAGAAGTATTATGTAGAGCAGTCAAAGAAAGAACAGATCTTGGTCTTTACGCTCCGCCAATTGTATGCCCAGAAGAAGAATTTATGTTTGGCGATCCGGAATTGCCGTGCTGCCCACCGAAATGTGACGATGGCGAATTGGTAACGGACGTTACAGAATCTGTCGCACTATGCCCAGACGAGGAGGGTGAAATATAAATGATAGACGTAGAAGGCACCACAGACAGCATACTCCCTCTTACAAGTGTTAAGACGATAACTCTTGGACCACCTTCATCTATATTGGCAGAAGATTCTAAAATGACCAGCGGGATAAGAACTTCTACTGTTGTTGATTCGGGTTTACTCTCCAGCGGTCAATTAGACAGCCTTCACCTTGCTGTGGCAGTTGTGCAGAGCACACATTCTATAATTACTGAAATCCTGCGTAGGTTTGGGACAAACATATTAAGATATATTGGTCCGGAAAATAACTGGAATGGAACACCAGAATTTGATGCGATTTTACAGGACTATCTTACGGAAAGGGCGATTTCAACGTTAGTTGCAGATTTTAAATCAGAGAACATGGTGACGATGACGCAATTGCTTTTTGCTAACAATGATGTTTCTGTTTATGAAAAGATTACTGATGATGGTACGGAGATAAGAGCGGTACCGCATTATTTTACATTTCCTATCGATACCCGGAACCCACCGCATTTAGCATATTTTTCTTTGAGCTTTATACAAGAAGATATTGATTTTTCCGATTTGAAAACTTCGGTTAAAAATGATATTGTCTTCAACAACAGCCTTCTTTCGAGTGTTACTTATTTTTATCAATTGATCAACGGGAAGTATTGGGCAGGACCAGTTATAAAGGAAGGGAATACATACAAGACGGATAACGAAGAAGGCGCGCCTTTGCGAGTTAGACAAACGAGGAACATTAAGATACAAGATTTTAGAAGTCGTGAGCAGATTGAGAATGTTTCAATAATGGATGATTTTGCAGATGAACAGGCGACAATCGCCAACATCAATTTTGGAATATCTCCGAAAATAAGAGAATTAGATCCGCGTTTTACGAAGGATCTTCCATATATAAGCGACGCTTTTTTATCTTATGAACCAAGAAAGCGAGCGAAGTTTATGTTTATGATAAATTTTGAAGATCTCATTTTCGGCAACTCTACTTACCGTAATTTATGGAAAACATCATATACAAACATTAGGGCAGATATACTTAGCAGATCGCGAATAGAGCAAATTAAAGTGTTTAGGGAAAAGGTGAGGGAGTCTGTGGGTAGCAATTCTTTGGGAACTTCTGAAAGGTATGTGCCCGAGGAGGGTGAAATACCCTTTTTTGTTGGTTCTTCTGCGAAAGCTTCTTTGCGGGAAGAAGATGGGTTTTCTGTCCCTCCTTTTGTTAGGGTTTATAGCGTGACAGATGATTCTTTTGATGAATCCGCTAGAGCACAATATAGATATTATGTTGAAGTAAGCGCGCATGATGGCAGCAAAGATTTCCTAAGAGAAAAGATAGAAGCACTTCAAAATTTTTCAAGAACGGTAAAGAATTACTTTTTAAAAATATTAGATTCCACGATTAGAAAGTCCGAACACGGTCTTCGAGCGCGAGGTGCGGCCGCCGAACTATCTCAAGTGACATCTCGTTCCAGTGGGTATGATCCTGTATACAATAATCTAACGCCTGATTTTGCAGCGCAAATGAGGGCCCAATATTGGGATGAGATTGTGCAAGGGAAGGCAGTTTTTTTGGAGATGATTGATATTTTTAGTCAACCTGATTTACGTGTTCCTACTGGAATTGATTTGGCAGCGATTAACAACTTTATTACGTTGCTTCTGGAACCTGCCACTACTAATCCGGATAATATAAATTCATTTTTGAATTTATTAAATGATGTTATTTCTAAAATGGTTGATGTTGTTGGCCAACGCACTGGCACTTCTTCGGATGCAAATTCTGAATCTGTCTATCAAGCAACTTCGGGCAAATCTGATATATTTATTAAGAAATACTTCAATACCACTTTTGATTTAGCAGAGCACGACATTGGAGGATATAGCTATTTGTCGTCTAACACGACAAACATAGTCAATAATTCTTTTGGGTTGCGAGTTGAATCGGGCGATGTATTTCGAAACAGGATTCAGCTTGAGACGCTGAAGTATTATACATCTTCTCGACCTAACATTAGACTATTACGCGGAACCCCCAGGGTGAGTTATAGGCGAAACCAATTGGGATATCTTTCCCCTTCTCATGTGGTGGTAGGTGATTATACAAAACCTTATAGCACTGTTAGAGTCTTAGATTCGCAAACAGAAGGAGCGCTCAAAGAAAGAGTGCTTAAGGTAGTTGAGTCTAGGTTGTTGGCCAACCGCGTTTTCTATAGTAAAACAGGATTTTCTTTTCCCTACACTGGAGGTTTCGCTGCACTAGTTTCCAGCATGCAAGAAGACGAACCATCTTTTTCTGCGAACTATATACAATACTTTCTCGCCCAAACTTTTGGTTTGACTTCTGAACTTGAGACGCTCTCGTCAGGAGATCAAAATAAGGATCCGACGCTTGATCTGGAGGATAAGGCGGATGAAGAATCCCAAGATCCGCCCAAAGCGGGCAATGAATTTTCACTGTCTCTTGCAGCTACCGCCCCGTCTTCTCTCTACGATTCCCTGATTCGGCAGGAATTTCTCATAGACTCTTCTAAGGAAAGTAATTTTGGAAGCACAGACACGGCAATAAGCGTTATAGAAGGGTTATCGGGAGAGCAGATTGCGGATCTGCCTAATCAGATGGCGGCATTTTTAATGACTAACGCCGGATCAGCAGAAGACGGGCCCGGAGGCGGCGGAGTAAAATTTAATAATTCTAGCGGGGCAGATATGATCCGGGATGGTAGGTATTCATCTACAACGACATTTAATTATAGACTGCTGACAAGAGTAGAGTATTTAAAAGGTTTCGCAATTCCTGCACTCGGCGGATCACCACAAGTTTCTTCCCCCCAGTGGGAAATCTTGGACGAAACCGCTTATTCGGAACTTCGAGGAAAAAAAGTTCTTTGTAGGTTAGTAAAATATGATGTCCCATTGGATTCACTTCGATCACTATCTAGGCCGCCAAGTTTAGATATGAGAATTTATGATGAACACTTTATTCTCATTCCAGAGGGTAGTGGTCATCGCGGCGCCTCCCGTGCAAGCCGCAATGACAGAAAAAGAGAATTGAAGATTACCGAAGGATTGTCTAGTCTTTTCGCGAACGCACCCGAATTTGGTACCACAAGCAAAGACACAAAGCAATCCCACCCCCCAATGTCTGCCGCCCTTGAGGTTATCGACCAGATGTTATCGATTAAATTAGCGATAAAACTAGAAAGACGCTGGAAAAGAATAAAGACTACAGAGCAGGCGGCGGCCGCGTATGTGGAAGCCCTGACATCGGCAAAGAAAGAGGCACAAAAAGGATCTCTTAGGAGATCCACATTCAGAGAGATTGAGCAATTTAGAAGATTTTTTAATGACAACAGTAGCCAAGAAGATTTTGCGCAACTTGTAGAAAAACTAGACAAAATTGTAAGGGAGGATGATTAGGTTTTGACAATGCATTTCAGAGCAGGAAAAATGACAAAATATGCAGAAAAATCCCTGATTAGTGGATCGTCTATCGGCGATTCTAGCGATCCTGTTAGGAAAACACTGGGTAGTTATTTTGTCGTCGAATCAGGCGATCTCACCCTCGCGAGAAAGAAAGAGAATTCTAACTCTCCCCAGTTTCAGATATCGTATCCTCACAGAATGCCGCTCCCCGGTGGTGGGCCCTCCTATAATATTTTCGTTTATCCTCGCGACGAAGAGCATTACTTATCGATAAGGGCCCCTCTAAAGGAACTTGATTTCTCTAACGTCCTTTATCGTGATGATTATCATAGAAAAACTCTTCCTCTTGATAGGGATGACTTAGAGATAGTTAACAAGATTGGCGCAGTAGACAGCATAAATGTAGACTCTTTTTACAACTTCTATGCAAAGACATATGAAAGTGCTATTGCCAACCCGGATGTTCATGAGAATATTTTGCCAAACTTTTATGCCCTCTACGGAGAGAGCGTGTATGATAATCCCGATCTTGCAGGATTGGGAAAGAGCTTGCCCAGACTAAATAAGTTCCTCTTTAGTCTTTCGTATCACTATGAGTTCTTTTTTTCTACAAATGAGATTAAATCTATTGTTGCTGATGCGAGCAAGAAAGCGGATCATTTAAAATATTATAATGATTTTGCCAACGCGCTTACGTTTGCGCTGGCACATCCCGATAGGATGACTCCTTGGGGTGTTCCCTGGTCTCAACTTTTTGTAGATTTCCCTCAAGAATATGAAACTTATATTTTTGATCAAACAAGTCTCCCTCTTCTGACAAAAGATTCGGCGAAGGGTGAAGTATTTCCGATGCATAATAAAATTTCTTTTTCTACGGACAGGAATTCTACTTTCGCCGATTTGTTGATTGAATTGAACGCTGAAAAGGAAATGTTAAAGTGGGTTTCTTACAGAGAAAAAAATCCTCCTGGTTCGGGATTTGGATCGTTTGGCACAAAGATTACAACTGGTAGATCGACTGAGGAATATATCCCCACAGAATTTGGAACGTCGGAAGTCTCCAGGGATTTCTCTTTGACGGAGGAGACTAAAGTCTTGATTTCGACCGGCCCCAACCGAGGTGGCGCACCCGATACTGATTCCACAAGTATAAAATACTGGACAACAGACTATTTTTATAAAGGATTTGGGAACGATGAGAGCGTTTTTATCGGAGAAGAGGAACCGCAATGGAGTCAGACAGCCGCCAACGTTAAGAGGCAACTTGATGGCGCCCGTATTCGTGATTTTATAAAGAAGATGGAAGAAAGAGAGGGTAGAACTGTAGAGCAAGTTTTCAATGGACAAGAAGCGTTTTCGGAAACGGTATTTTACAAAATAGAGAAATTTATTTATTCGACTGCAACAGCGGAAACTGCCAATGCATTACCTATAATAACTTATTACATACCGAATTCTTCTCAGATGGATATCTGCAATTTTATCGACACCCAGGTGAAATATGGAAAAAGATATAAATATGTTATTTCTTCTTATGAGATGGTTATTAGTAGCAAGATTAAGTATGATAACTCTGCCGGTGGCGGTGTTGTGACAAACGCTGGAATTGTTGTGCCGATTGATATCAACCACTTCTCGAACGAAGCAGTGATGAGGAAGAGTATCATTGCAACTTTAGAGGATGTTGTGGTGATGGATAAACCACCGATGCCGCCAGAGGTTACGATTGTTCCTTACAGAGATGCGGGCGACAAAATAATGGTGAATCTCAATTCTTCTGTTGGAGACAGAGATTTGCTTCCGATTGTTATTGATTCGTCGGAGGAGGAGAACATACAGATTCTTAAGAATTCTCAGCGAAGGATAGATGACAAACTTAGATTTAGATCTGATGATACTCCGGGATTGTTTCTGATATATCGCATGACAAAGAAACCAAAAACATATCAGGACTTCGCTGATCATAAATGGGTAGAAATTTCGACAGGACAAGTAGCTACGTCGGCTGCCATCAATGACAAGATTGATCCGAATATTGACTATTACTATATCTTTAGGACACAGGATGTTCATGGCAACTTGTCTAATCCTTCTGTGGTATATAATGTGAAAATGAATGATACGGATGACGGACCTCACTTTTTGGATGTCTCCATATTAGATTTTGAAGATGTAGATGTTCTTGCGGGAAAAAAAGATGCAAAGAAGATGATGAGAAGATACGTTCAAATTTTACCAACAGTTCCGCAAGGTCTTTTGAACGTAGAAGAATCGAACATTCCAATTCAGAATACTATCACGCTCCCGAGCGGCGACATAGAAACAACTGAGACGGTCGATGGCGTGATTGGGGGTATTACTTTGGGGGTCGCTGACGAATCATTGTGGGATAAGAAATTTAAAATTAGGTTTACCTCCAAGAAGACCGGGAGAAAGGTGGATTTAGATGTAAAATTTGTTACAGAACACAGACTAAAACAAAATTGAAACTATTTATCTTGATAGGAGAGTGAAATATGGCTTTTTTGGACAATTCAGGGGATATAATTTTAGACGCAGTGTTGACTGATACGGGACGACTGCGACTTTCGAGGGGCGATGGATCTTTTCGCATAGCAAAGTTTGCTTTGGGCGACGATGAAATTGATTACGGAAAATATAATCCTAACAATTCAAGCGGCAGCGCTTATTATGATTTAGATATCTTGAAGACACCAGTGTTTGAGGCGTTTACAAACAATACGTCAAACATGCAATCAAAGTTGCTCTCAATTACTAGGACAAACCTTCTTTATCTTCCGATAATTAAGTTGAGCACAGAGCAAGCTTCTACGCAGACGTTTGCTGGCGGCACACCTCCTATATCAAATACGTTTCTCGTTACGGTAGATGAATCAACTACAGCAAAAGTGCAGACTTTCGCAGACACGACTGGAATCATATATGGGACAACTGTCCAGCAGGCGACTCAGTGGATTAGGCTGGATCAAGGGTTAGACAATTCTAATGAGGGCCCCAGCGCCGCAGAGCCTCTGGATGCTGATTTGCTGGAAACTCAATATATTGTTGAGATGGATAATAGGTTTGGGATGCTATATGGCAGGACCGGTGACGTTAGAGCAGATCCTAGCTTTGTTGACGATGATAATGTCGCTAGCTATTTTCTCGCCCGTGGATTAAATACAAATTTTATTTCTACTTTGGAGGCAAACATTCCTGGATCGACGGTGAACGAATCTAATTCAAGTCTTGCAGGGCCAAGAGGAACGTCGCTACAATTCCAGATAAAATCTAGCGTAAATCTTTCTTCGACGACTAATCTCTTTGAGAGGTTGGGGTCAACGATGACCATCGGATCTGACACTTATTATACCATTGACACCACCATAAGGGTGACAGGCGCCACTACAGGGTATAGGGTGGATGTTCCTGTTCGATATATTAAAAAGCAATAGGGGTTAAATAATGGCAACAGTTTATAAAACATTTCTAAACAACGATGCAGCGTCAACAAGGACATTGCTTCATGAGGCGGTACCGGTTACTGGTTCGATTATCTCGGGCACATATGCTGATTCTAATATAAAGAACTACTCAGCCGGGTTATTCCAGTCGGTGTATGACTATCCTTATTTGAGTTCGTCCGCGAATCACATATTTGATATAACTTGCGGGTATGCCAATTCTTCTCCGCTTTCTTCGTCTGCTGTGACTGATGGTGTGGCGGCATCAGATATTAAAGACAAAATTAACATGTACAACCAAATGGCACAAGTGCTGGCCGGATACGATGTCGATGGCAATATCCTTGAGTTTGATCAGGATGGCAATATCGCTGGAGGCGGCACGAAACTTGATGCTATATATGTTCTAAACTTCGCAAGACTCTTGGCAAAAGATGAAATAAAGAAAGGGTCTTTTACTTTACAACTAGCAACCGGTTCGACGAATGCACCTGTTGATTTTACTGAATTGCTAACTATTTTTGATTATGGTGCACAGAACGATTATCGTGTAAACTCGCCTGTTGCTGAGTATGGAATTTTATATACGTCTTCGACCGACATCGCCGCTGACGGCACCTCCGGAGTGGGATTGCTATACTATCAAGCAGGAGTCGCTGTTATCACGGCATCTGTTTTTGACCAGTCCCAATTCTATTCGTCTGGAGACACCTACTCGGCATCGCTGAGTGCCTCTTCTATTGAGACGAACGCAGACGGAGTTAGAAACAGGATGTATAATGTCGAGTTCAACAACACAACTGAACTTAACTCGTCTGTTTATTTCTGCCGCGTAAATCATAATGAGTTCAACTATAGTGCGAACCCAACTTACTTGAGCAGCAGCAAGATAGTGGTGAAACAGCAGACAACTGATCAGCCTGTATCTTTCCCAACAACTGTTGGGTTGTATTCCGCTGACAATGAATTGCTGGCAGTAGCGAAACTTTCAGAGCCCTTGAAGAAGGATCCGACTAATGAGTTGATTCTGCGAGTTAGATTAGATTACTAAATTATGAACTATGTCGTTTTACAAATTTAATTCTAGTGATATTCTCCACAATAGGATAAAAACATATCCTAGAATTAGATTTGATATACATACGGGTTCGATTTATTATAATGAAAATGTTAACGAGTTCGGTACTCCGGATGGGAATATCGCTTTGCAAGAGTTGGCGACTCTCAAGGCAGCAGGATCTGATTACTATACCTTCATTACCAAAGATAGCGGATTGGTGGCATTCAATACTGTTTCAACCACAGAATTTAACGGATTAAATTATGGTGATGTAATAACAGCATCGTTGCCCCAAACATCATCTATCGCCATTGAGTATCACGTATTAGATGACGTTCGACTACACGTCGATGCGCTTAGGAATATCTCTGATTACTATACCTACCTGAGCGATCACTACGCATTTAGTTCTTCTTTGGGCGACAAAGCAACACAATCTCTTACGCTTGTTAGCATCCCGTCTATTTTCTATGGGTCATCAATAAAGAAGGGTAGTGTAGATCTCAAGTTCAACATCACAGGGACCACGGTGGGTCAGATAAAGGATGAGAACCAAGACGGCAATCTGATTCAGGTTGGTCCAGAGGGTAGCACGGGTTCCGGGAGTGTTGCTGGCGTCGTGTATTACAACGAAGGGTTTTTGCTTCTAACGGGAAGTTGGAACATCACAGAGGAGTCACGAGATCTTTACGACGGATTGGTGTTCCCGCAGTGGAAGTATTTTGCTTCCCCAGGTATCCCACCGTTCGGCGATACAATATCTACAACTTATTCTATGGAATGTAAGGGTACCAACTATGTTCCAGTCATTACTATGCTGGCACATGCAGAGAAAGCACACCTCAACCAATCTAATAATCCAACTTTCGCCGTGTTTGGCCAAGACCCAGGTCTAAGAACGGGATCGCTGGGATTTTATGAAAGAGTTGATTTAAGTATTAAAAATGTTGCTAAATACCCTTATAATGAAGACACCGGATCATTTCGGAAAGAGACTTATATCTCTAAGATCGGTATCTACGACAAGGATAGAAATTTGATTGGGATTGCTAAAGTGGCCACACCAGTTAGAAAGAGAGAGAACGACAAGTTCACTTTCAAGATGAAAATGGATTATTGATGATCCTTGGGTTAGACATTTCAACAAGCATTACAGGATTTTGTGTTCTTGGCGACGATGGAATCGTTACAAGAACAGGGTATATTGATATGCGTAAAGAGAAAGATTTCTTTGCCAAAGTTCAGATCGCAAAAGAAAAGGTAGTCGAGATAATAAAAGAATATAAAATTGATGATGTTTGGATAGAACAATCGTTGCAAGCGTTCAGACCAGGAATGAGTTCGATAAAAACTTTATTGACATTAGCAAAATTCAATGGTATATTATCTTGGGTGATCTGGGAAGAGACGAATAAGGTGCCAAATTACATTGGCGCGACCAGCGCAAGAAAGACGTGCGGCATAAAGGTATCAAGAGGAGAGAAGGCAAAAAAAGTCGTAGTGAATTTTTTACTTGACACGGAGCCATCCTTTGTGGTAGACTATACAAAATTTGGAAACATCAAGCAACATTTTTTCGATGTCGCTGATGCAATTGTTATAGCGAAAGCCGGTCATGTATGTCGTTCGACTCAAAAGTAGAGATTCTTAAAAATATATTAAATTTTTCTCACGCCTCAAGGAGTGAGCATCTTTTTTATTGTCCTTATTGTAACCATCACAATCCCAAGATGTCTGTTAATGTAGAAAAAAATGTATACAAATGCTGGGTATGCGATGCGAAAGGTATGGACATCTGGAGGATTGTTAGGAAGTTTGGCGATTTTCACGAAAAGAGAAAATGGATATCCCTTTTAGGAGAAATAGATCCTACCAGCCAGAATATCTATGATTTGCTTTCTGCTCAGAAAGTAGAGGATCCACACCACAAAATCTCACTTCCAGACGAATTTGTTTCTCTCGCCAACAAAGATTTGCCAATTAGTTCAAGGCCGGCGATGAAATATCTTTCGGAGCGCAGCGTGGCCAAGGCGGAGATAATAAATTGGAAGATTGGGTTTTGCTCCCGTGGTGAATTCAGGGGAAGAGTAATCTTTCCTTCGTTCGACGCCGCAGGCGACACAAACTATTTTGTCGCTCGCTCGTATAAGGGTGATTGGATGAAGTATAAGAACCCCCCCGTGAGCAGAGACATTGTATTTAATGAATTATTTGTGGACTGGAAAGAGAAAGTATATTTGGTTGAGGGCATATTTGATGCTATCGCAGTTGGGATGAACGCTATTCCAATTCTCGGATCAACAATAAATGAGAACTCTAATCTTTTTAAGAAGATAATAAAAAACGATACAGCGGTGTATATCGCGCTAGACGAAGATGCTGAAAAAAAATCAATGAGAATTGTTGAAAGTTTAAATCAACACGGGATAGAAGTTTACAAGGTAGATACTTCTGAATATGATGACGTTGCCACAATGCCCAAAAAAACACTTGACAAAAGAATTAAAGATGCTATAATGATAACTAGCGAAGATGTTCTTAGTCGAACTATTCGCACGATTGGAGTTTAAATGAGAATAGCTCATATTTCTGATACACACATCAGAAATTACGAAAGACAGGATCAGTATAGGGAATCTTTTAAAGATTTATACAGGATCCTTAAAATAGAAAAACCAGATTATATTGTACATTGCGGGGATATCGCCCACAAGAAAACAAATATATCTCCAGAATTTGTAGAATTGTGTTCAGATTTCTTTAGGAATCTTGAATCAATTGCGCCCACATATATTATCCTCGGAAATCATGATGGCAATTTGAGAAACCCAGACCGGCAAGATGCGCTGACGCCCATTGTTGACGCTCTTTCTTTAAAGAATTTATATCTTTTAAAAAAATCCGGAGAGCATATTGTTAATGATAATTTGATATTGAATGTTATGTCTATTTTTGATGAAGAAAATTGGATAAAACCAACAGACCAGAGTAAAATTAATATCGCTCTTTATCACGGCGGCATTAGAGGATCTAAAACAGACATTGGGTGGAATATAAAAGTAGATCACAGTGTTAATGTTTTTGATGGATTTGATTTTGCTTTTTTGGGCGATATTCATAAATCAAACCAGATATTAGATTTAGAGGGGAGGGTACGATATCCTGGTAGTACAATTCAGCAGGATCATGGAGAAACTCCTGATAAGGGATTTCTCATGTGGGATATTGAGGACAAGGATGCTTTTAGTGTTAGGCACATAGTTCTCAAAGATCCGAATCCTCACTTGGATATCACGCTAACTAAGACTGGAAGACTGCCACCGAAATTGAACATACCAGAAAATGCAAGAATCCGCGTTGTCGCTGAGAATAAAATCTCAATTTCTCAGCAACGTCGGATTATTGATGTGGTGAGAAAGAGGTTCGCTCCACAGAGAATTGCTTTTTTAAATAGAAATCTGAGAGGGAAATCAAGCATTGATGAGATCGCCGATGGTGTTGAAATCGGCAATTTGAGAAGTTTGAGTGCCCAAGAGAAACTCATAAAAGATTATCTTAAAGATTATAATGTTACAGATGAAATTTTGAAAGAGGTTGTTGGTTTAAATAATAAATATAATACGGCCGTTGAAGCGGAAGAAAAGATATACAGAAACATAAATTGGTCTATAGAGAGTTTGGAGTGGGATAATTTATTTAATTATGGAGAGGGAAACAAGGTTGACTTTCTTTCTCTGAATGGCATTGTTGGAATTTTTGGTAAAAATTATTCTGGTAAATCTAGTGTGATTGATAGTTTATTGTTTACTTTAGAGAATAGCACTTCTAAGAATAGTGTAAAGAATGTTAGCATCATAAACCAAAACAGGAATGATGCAAGTTCAAAGCTTGTTCTTAGTGTCGGAAATGTTAAGTATTTTATTGAAAGGCGAATGGAGAAATATGTTCGCCGACTCAAAGGAAAGGAAACTGACGAAGCTAAGATGGTGTTAGATTTTTGGTCAGAAGATGAGATTACCAATGAACGAAATAATTTGAATGGGGAAACTAGAAATGATACAGATGCTAATATTAGAAAGATATTTGGCACTAAAGAAGATTTTCTTATGACAAGTTTTTGTTCTCAGATGGATTCATTACAGTTTATAAATCAGGGATCGACAGACAGAAAAAAAAGTCTTAGTAAATTTTTGGATCTCGAATTGTTTGAGAAGAAGCATAGGATGATTAAAGAGGAGACTTCTCATATCTATGGTGCTCTTAGGCAAATTGAAAACAAAGATTATGATGAGGAAATAAAAGTTGAAAAAGAAAATCTGAAGAAAGCGAACAAAAACTTGCAAACACACAAGAATAAATGTGATATTATGAAATCATCTTTGGTGGAGCTAGAGAAAAACATTAAAGAGATCGATATAAATATCGCTTCTTATCCCAAGATTGACATTGATATAGGCAACATTAAGGAAAGAATTACGGGTACGGAAGAGTCGCTCTCGTTAATATCTTTCGCTACCAAATCGCGGGATAATGATATTGAGGAAAAGAGGGCATTTCTGGAGAAGGTGGGCGAGTTTGTTGACAGCGTATCTTACGACGATCTGATGCAAAAAAGAGATTCTATTCGGATGCGCGAGAATGAACTCGCGGCGCTTTTAGCAGATTCAGAGAAGTCGCAAGTGCGCAGAGATAACTTAAGGGGGAAAATTTCACTTCTTTCTGAGGTGCCTTGCGGAGATAAGTATCCACAATGTAAGTTTCTTCAAGATGCTATTTTATCTCGGGATAAGATTGGTGGGATTGAGGAAGATCTTGTGGGTATATCCAAGAAATCTGATGCTGCCAGAGAAAGTATTAACTCTAGCGATAAAACCGCAGTGGAAGGTCAGATAGAAAAATATCAGAGACTTTTAGAAAAAAGGGGAGAAATAGAAAAAGAATTATCTGGCGTTTTGATTGAGAAAGAACGTTCTGTTTTGAGAGAGAAAGATTTGAAAAGAGAGTTGGGAGACTTGGGCGACAGAAAGAAGAGATATTTTGAAAACGAAAAAGATTGTAGGATCATCTCTGCTCTAGGGAAGAGCAGGAGAACCATGGAGGAGCAGTCGCATGGAACAATCGAAGAGATAGAGTTGTGCGAAGAGGAGATGCACCTTCTTATTCGAAGGAAGGGTATCTGCGAACAGAAGATCTTTTCTTTGCAAGAGCGGAAAGAAGAGCATGAGGATTTGAAAAGACAATACGTGTCATATGATTTACTTAAGAGTTGCATGGATGCGAATGGTATTAGTTCAGACATTATTAAGAAATGTTTGCCCATCATTAATGAAGAGATAAACAAGGTGTTGGTTGGTGTTGTTCCTTTCGAGGTATTTTTTGAGATTGAAGAGAGAAAATTGGAAGTGTATATTCGCCATTCTAAATACGATCCGAGGTTAATAGAGATGGCAAGCGGCGCCGAAAAGACTATTGCTGCTATGGCGATAAGATTAGCATTAACAAAAGTTGGCAATCTTCCAAAGAGCGACATATTTATATTGGACGAACCAGCGACAGATTTAGACTCAGAGAACATGGAAGGATTCTTAAGAATTTTAGAAATGTTAAAATCTCAGTTTAAAACTGTTATACTTATTTCTCACCTCGACGCCTTGAAAGAGTGTGTTGATAATGAAATTATTATAGAAAAGAAAGAGGGGTTCGCACGGGTAAATGCTTAAGGAGGATAAAGTTATGGCACCTAAAAAGACAATAGAAAGAAAGGACAACAAAGGATTGTTTGATAAAGGACTTTCGAAATTAGTAAGTAGGAAACTTATGGTATGGGCGACTGCTACAGTTGCACTTTTCACGGGGATAGTCCCAGCGGAGCAGTGGTTGCAGGTTTGCCTGCTTTACATAGGTTCCCAAGCGGCCGTCGATATGATAGTTTCTTATAGGAATTCCGGAAAATGAATCAGATGATGCTCGCCAAATCTTATTTAAAGAAGGCGTATGTTTGGGTAAAGAACCATTGGTATGTTCCTGTAGGAGCTTTCTTCGCCCTCGTGACGTGGTTTTTTTATAGGCAGAAGTCGGCAGCTATTGTCGAGAATCTTAGGGAGACGAGAATATCACACAAGAAAGAGATAAAAGAAATAGATAAGATTCACGAAAAGCAGATTGCGGATCGAGACAAAGCTTTGAATACGTTTAAAGAATCAGAAGATAAAACAGAGTTTGACAATAGAAAGAAAATTAAAGATTCTCTTGCAAAATTCTCAGAGAGAAAGAAGTCGATAAAGGAAAAAGAGATACACGACATCGCCGATGAACTGGCGAGAGTTGTTAGGGAGAGAAAGAAGTGAGATTTATCTTTTTGCTATTTATCGCTTTGTCTTCCCTCGGCGTTCACGCTCAAAATATAGTTGGATTAGAAGAAGGAGATCCCGCTCCCTTTGAGGGAGTTCTTATTGACAAGGACACAGCAGCCGACATTATCGCCTCTAAGGAGATAAGCGATGAGAGATGTGATATCAAGTTAGAATATAAGATCGGAAAGGCGACCAATTCGTGCACCTTGGCGAAGGAGATCTCACAAGCGAACTTGACCGCCGAAAAGGAGCGGAATGAGAAGATTCTGGCATTGAAGGTTCAAGAAATTGACAGGCTCAACGAGGCGCTGGAAAGGGCGAGTGTTGATTGGGGACCAGCGTGGTTCGCTGGTGGCGCCCTCATCGGCGCCACATCATCAATGATTATATTTTTTATAGCGGTGCAAACAGTTAACATTGACGTTTCAGAGTTATGAGCGAAGATTATGATAAAGTCGCCAAAATAGAGAAAGCGATAAAGTTAAAATATGGAGATGTGGCGATAAGGAATCCTCTCTCTGGATGGTCAGAGATGAAGGAAAAGGAATATATACAGCAGATAAAAGAATGCGCCAACGAAGAGAAAGGCACAATAGAGGAAGAGAAGGAATATTACAGTGGTTTTTTCGTTGATAAAAAACTACTTAATAAAGAATCTAATAGAATTTGCCCTGTTTGCGAGGAATACACATTTGAATTAAAAGACGATGTATGTTTGAATAAGTGGGAAAGCTGCCACAAGTGTTACGTTCAGTGGATTGAAGGCAGAGAATCGCGATGGAAATCAGGGTGGAAACCGGGAGACAAAGATGTTAGAAGACAAATTAATGAAATTATTGGAGAAGATTAATTTAGTTTTGCGAGATGCGGCGAAATTTGATAAAGGTAATTCGTCCGCCGGGGTTAGAGTTAGGAAAGATCTAATGGAGACCACGAAGGAAATTAAAGAAATTCGACAATTTGTTTTGGATGAGAAAAAGATCCGCTCAGATGAAAATCGGGAGATACTATAAATGGCCACAGTAGAAGAAATAGCGAGAGGCATTTCGCAAGTGTTAGCGAACTCATATGACGGAGCGACCGACGACGACGGTAACCCAATTGAGGTCGGACTCAAGAGAGAGATGGATGTAAAGATCACAGATCGCAGAGTTATGGATGGGTTTGGGATTTGCCTGGGTGGAAACATGATGACAATAGATTATCAGGGAGAAGTTTCCATGAAGGAATTGAAGGACAAGAATTTCGAGACAGACACAGAGCAGATGCTCGCTGATATTTTGAAGTATATTAAGAAGCAGTATAGAAAGATTACTGGCAATTCTCTCGCGTGCAAACCGGAAGGCGAGATGAGGACTATTGTTCAGTCAACGAGCAGAGTTAGAAACTGGGTTCAAGCGCAAATGACATATAAGATAGAAGGCATGGAAGGTGTCGTTGATGCTAAGGAAGGACCAGATGGTGAAGAATTGCTGGACAAGGCAATTAAAAATTTCCTCGGAATGGGTAAGAAAGATTTTGGAGCGAAGAAACCCCAAAATGTAACCAGGAAAAAGGAGAAGTCAGAATGAAGTTCACGAAGCAAAGGATTCGAGAAATCATCAAAGAAGAGATGCAACTTTTGCGAGAGGAAGACGCCCCCGAGGGTGCTGTCGTGAAGGGAAACTTGCGCGCTATCGCAGAAACGGCCCGCGCTATTCACGATGTCTACGAGGACGAAGAAGATATTGAAGAGTGGGTGCAAGAAAAGATCGCTGTTGTTGAGGCGATATTGATGAGCATATCTCACTACGAGAAGCACGAGAAGGTAAGAGTCAAATAGTTATTATGTTATCGCATTATGTCATATCGTATCCCAAAGAGTCAAATCAAGAAAGAAATAATGAAATGCGGGAAGGATCCTGGATACTTCCTCAATAGCTATGCGAAGATATCACACCCAGGTAGGGGCTTGGTGCCCTTTAAGACATACGGATTTCAATCTGAACTGCTAAAAGACTTCAATGATTATCGATTTAATGTTATACTGAAAGCGAGACAACTTGGCATCTCAACCATAACCGCAGGATATGTGGCTTGGCTGATGATGTTTCGAAGAGAAAAAAACATTCTCGTTGTCGCAACTAAATTTTCTACTGCTGCAAACTTGGTTAAGAAGGTGAAAGCGCTTATCAAGAATCTCCCAGAGTGGATAAGGATTTCTGAAATTTCCGTAGATAATAGAACTTCTTTTGAATTGTCGAATGGATCGCAAATAAAAGCGTCCACGACATCCCCTGACGCAGGCCGCTCGGAAGCGTTATCTTTGCTTGTAGTGGACGAGGCCGCCCACGTCCCAGAGTTGGAAGAAATGTGGAAAGGTTTATATCCCACATTGTCCACTGGCGGCAGATGTATCGCCCTATCAACTCCAAATGGCGTTGGCAATTGGTTTCATCAAACTTACATTGATGCAGAAGAGCAGAGAAATAGTTTCCATCCTAGGAAATTGCCATGGGATATGCATCCCGAAAGAGATATGGAGTGGTTCGAGAAAGAAACCAAGAATATGTCCAAGCGAGACATTGCGCAGGAGTTGGAATGTAACTTCAATATGTCTGGAGAGACTATTATCCACCCGGATGATATAGAAAGAATGCTCAGCCAAGCATTGGAACCAAAATACAGAACTGGGTTTGATAGGAATTATCATATTTGGGAGGAGCACCAATCTGGCGCGAACTATCTTATTGTGGCAGATGTTGCTCGCGGAGATGGACAAGATTATTCGGTGTTTCACGTTATAAAGCTTGAGACGATGGAAGTTATCGCTGAATACCAGGGAAAGCCAAATATTGATATGTTCGCCAACATGCTTAACACCGTCGGTCGTGAGTTTGGTAATTGTATGGTGGTGGTTGAGAACAATAATATAGGATTTAGCGTGTTGGAAAAATTGATACTGATGGAATATCCAAACGTTTACCATTCAATTAAGTCAACTCACGAATATGTTGAGCAGTATGCGGCCGAAGGTAGATCTGGCGCTGTTCCCGGATTTACCACGTCATCAAAGACGAGACCTCTTATTGTGGCGAAATTTGAAGAATTTGTCAGGAACAAAGTAATTACATTATATTCTAGTCGAGTGATAAACGAAATTAGAACTTTTGTTTGGAACAATGGAAGGCCGCAAGCGATGAGAGGATATAACGATGACTTAGTTATGAGTTTGGCGATAGCATGCTGGATTCGAGATACGGTGGTAACATCTTCTAAACGAGATATGAAATACACCAAAGCGATGTTAGATAGCATTCTTTTCGCAAACACGAAGATAAACACAACTATTCCTGGTATGCACGGATACAAAAGAAATGAAACTCACGATAAGATGTTGGAGCAAACAACACTGCAAAAAGAATTTAGTTGGCTTTACAAGGGATAAATAAATGGAAGATAACAACAACAATGTCAGAAATTCTGAATCTACACTATACAAGAAATTAACAAGACTTTTTTCTGGTCCCATAGTTAATCGCAGAACACAGTTTTATAGACAAGAGAGAAGAACTCAGTTAGATAAATATAAGTTTAAGTCTGCTAGCGGTGCGAATTTTAAGAAGGCGTCGTATAATCCTTTTGAGGGAATGCAATCATCCATGATGCAAAATCAGAATCGTGGTGAGCGATATTCCGATTTTGATCAAATGGAGTATACGCCGGAGCTTGCATCGGCACTCGATATATATGCAGATGAAATGACAACTCATACATCTTACGAGAAGATGCTGAAGGTTATATGTCCCAATGAAGAAATAAAGGGTGTTCTAGAAACTCTCTACAGTAATGTGCTAAATGTTGAATTTAATTTATTCGGGTGGTGCCGTACAATGTGTAAGTATGGCGATTTCTTTTTATATACGGATATTGACGAAGGGATCGGTGTCAAGAGCGTAATTGGACTACCTCCCCAAGAAGTGGAAAGACTAGAAGGCGAAGATCCAACAAATCCTAACTATGTCCAGTTTCAGTGGAATAGCGGTGGATTAACTTTTGAGAATTGGCAAATGGCCCATTTTAGGATTTTGGGAAATGATAAGTATGCCCCATATGGAACTTCAGTTCTAGAGTCGGCGAGACGAATCTGGAGACAGCTAATCTTGCTAGAAGATGCTATGATGGCATATCGGATTGTTCGTGCGCCCGAAAGGAGGGTGTTTTATATTGATGTTGGGGCAATCGCTCCAGAAGATGTAGAGCAATATATGCAGAAAGTTATTACGCAAATGAAGCGAAATCAGGTTATCGACAAAGACACGGGTCGTGTTGATCTAAGATATAATCCAATGAGTATTGAGGAAGATTATTTTCTGCCAGTTCGAGGCGGGACCAGCAACTCTAGGATTGAGAATCTTCCGGGGGGAACCTATACGGGCGATATTGAAGATGTAAAATATTTGAGAGATAAATTATTTTCCGCAATAAAAATTCCTCAATCATACCTTTCCAGGGGCGAGGGGTCCGACGAAGATAAATCAACTTTGGCGCAAAAGGATATTCGATTTTCAAGGACAATTCAGCGTCTTCAGCGAGCGGTCGTCGCAGAGTTGGAAAAGATAGGAGTTATCCATTTATATATTATGGGATTTAGAGGCGACGATTTAATTTCCCACTCTCTGAAACTTAATAATCCCTCAAAGTTGGCGGAATTACAAGATTTGGAACAGTGGAGAACTAAGTTTGATGTTGCATCGGCGGCCACTGAAGGATTCTTTTCTAAGAGATGGGTTGCAGATAATATTTTTGGTATGACAGATGAAGAGTTCTTGAGGAATCAGAGGGAGATGTTTAACGATCAGAAGATGCAGGTGTTGCTTGACGCTGTTGCTGCGGGTGCAGAAGCGGGGGGTGAAGATCTTGGAGGTGACCTTGGGGGCGACCTTGGAGGTGACCTTGGGGGTGACCTTGGAGGTGACCTTGGGGACGACCTCGGGGGAGATTTAGGCGATGAAGAGTTGGGCGGCGAAGAGTTAGGTGGTGAAGAGTCGGCCGAACCAGAAGAAGGTGATCTGCTCGCCGCACCTGCACGGCGAAATGATAAAATGCACCAATACCAAAAGGGTTCTTATCTTCCCGTAAAACATCGAGGGGGAGACAAGAGAAGTCTTGGCGCGAACAAGAGAAGCAGAAAAGGCGAGTGGAGTAATGAAAAGGGTAAGAATACGCCAAGAAATACTTTCGGCGCAGGAATGCTTGATATAATGAATTTGACAAAAGGTGGCGTTTATGAAGAGGGAAGTGATACTTATAGAAGTGAGGAAGATAAAGTTTTTGAAGTAAAAGAAAGACACCGGGAAATTAAACTTCTAATAGAGCAATTAGAAAATAGAGAGGATAAAAGAAAGGATGAAACGCAAGAAGAACAAACATAATAAGAAAAGAAATACCGCTTTTCTTTACGAGATTCTTGTACGAGAAATTACGAGAAGTGTTGTGAGCGAGGATAGGGAAAAAGAGCGGTTGGCATTAGGGATCTGTAAGGATTTCTTTCGCAAAGGATCTATACTGAGAAGGGAGAAGGATATATACGACTCTCTTTTGTCTTTGGGTGATGTTGCTGATGATCTCGCCGAAAAGATAATGTTGGAAGCCAAAAAAGATTATGAGAAAATTGAAAGAAAAGAAGTTTTCAATAAACAAACAAAGTTGGTTAATAGAATAAATAAAAGCCTGTCCTCAGATACATTTAGTTTGTTTGTTCAGAATTATAAGGATTTGGCAACAGTCTCCCAAATACTAAATCAAGAACTCATGACAAAAGAGAGAGTATTGTTGGAGAATAATTTTTTAAAGAATAAGAGAGAAGATGTAAAAGAGGATATGGAACCTACAGATAGTTTGGTATACAAGACGTTCGTGGAGAATTTTAATAAGAAATATGGTTCGCTGTTGGAAGAGCAGAAAAACCTTGTTACGAGGCACGCTCTTTCTTTTAGCGATAATGGTCTTTCTTTGCGGGTGTTTCTTAATGAGGAATTGGTGCGACTAAAAGGGATGATGTTGGAAGCGAAAGAATTTGATTACATAAAAGAAGACGAGAGTATGAGTGAGAAAGTTGATGATGTATATGCAATTCTGGAATCGTTTAAGGAAAAAGAAGAGATAGATCAACAATCTATTTATAAATTACTCGAAATACAGGATCTGGCGAATGAATTAGGGGAGAAAGAATCTAATGCCGATTGAGATTAGGGTGAGAGACGAGGAAGAGGTTACAGAACCCGCGCCAGAAAAGATAAACATAACTGTAAAAGAGCCACTTCCACCCGAAGAGGAAAATACTTCTTTTAAGATGAGGTTGCGGGCCCGCAAATCTTTGGATGGTACCATAATGATAACTGATCACTACGTGATAGATATCTCAGTGTCTCCTGAATTCAAGAAAGTCGTTGCATTTCCAAAAAAGGCATATAGTGATGAGGTATATGCCGCTCAGAATAGGTTGTTTGAACACCTAACTAAGGCGGGCATCGTTGACAGGGAAAGCGTGCAAGGCGGCGCCGTTCACGGCGCCCTAGAGGGTCTAATATTGGAATCCAAAGATAATGTTCCTGTTGTAGATTTGACAGTTATGTCGATAGGTAAGTTCATCGAAAGAGAAAAACCAGAATACATTTTTCAACAAGCGTATGACCAAGAAGTGGATGATATGTATGTACATCCAGACGAACAAGAGTCTACTGACCTTGGGGAGGTTCCGCAAGAGGCGGAAAAAGGGAGTATTCGACAATATTCCGTTAGAAGATATCTCGGTTCGGGGTTTTAGTGGATTTAGCATATTTCATTTTAGTGTGTTATGGGATGACACAGATAATCGTTTATGGATCTGTTTTTAATAGGATCCGACCATCTCCAGAATTTCTATATGGATTCGGAAAACTGTTTCATTGCCCTCTTTGCATGGGATTTCATGTAGGGTGGGTTGTGTTTTTGATGTTCTGGTATAGCGGATTTCAATTGTGGAGCAACGTTTATTTGGGATGCTTTCTTTACGGGTGTTTGAGTTCAGGAACTACTTATATTTTGAGTATGCTTGTTGATGACTATGGCTTACAGATTTGCTCAAGCAAGTCGGAGGAGAATTAAGTATGTCTTTGGTGTCTATTAGATGGTTTTTGCCAATTACGCGCCGCTGCTGTAGAGGAAAGTAACTCATGCGGGTAGTGCCCGCATTTTTGTCTTTATAGGAAAAAGTTTTTAGGGATGTTTTTATACTATTTATATCGAGGAAATATATAATGCCTAAAGTTTTATTGAGAGAATATTATGAGCTATGTCCGGGCGGCGTTTGTCAAGATCTTCTGACAGAAGAAGAGAAGCAGCAAGTCGCCAACGGGATGGTTATCATGACAGGTGTATTGCAAAAAGCTGACACTAGAAATGGAAATGGGAGAATATATCCCGAGAGTGTTCTTAAGCGTGAAATAGATAACTATCAGAAGTGTATAAAAGACAATAGAGCGCTTGGGGAACTAGATCATCCGGAGGATAGTGTTATTAACTTGAAGAACGCTTCCCATATGGTGACTCAAACTTGGTGGGATGGAAATACTGTGTTGGGGAAAGTAAAGATACTCGGTACCCCAAGCGGCAAAATCCTTCAAGAGCTTATCAATTGCGGTGTCAAACTTGGTATTTCTTCTCGTGGTCTCGGAAGTGTTAAAGAAAACAACGGAGACACTATTGTTGAGGATGATTTTCAATTAATTTGTTTTGATTTCGTTTCTGAACCATCAACCCCAAATGCCTATATGGCGCCGAGGATGATGGAGGGAAAAGAAAATGTTTTTTCAAAGGCGGATAGGATAAATCGGATGCTGAATAGCATAACGGAGAAATAAAATGAAAATAACGAAAGGTGAACTGAAATACATTATCAAAGAAGTGATACAAGAACACTGGGATGATGATGTTGGCAGACCGTTTGATTCCAAATTAGCAGAATTCAACAAACTTATGCACGAGTTAGCAACTGAAGTTGCTCACCACTATAAATCTCGTAATGCGACCAAAGAAGAGGCCCACGGGGAGGTTTTGCAGGTTATTGGCGCCGCCATTGATGAGTTCAGGGAAGGATCGGTGGATGGTATAGATGTAGAGAATGTTTTGCTTGACGTATATGACGATGATCAGGGAGAGGGCGACGAACTCAATATGGCGGCGAGATTCGCCAAGAAGGGCAAGAGAGACTTCGGTAGCGCGTTGCAGGAAGAGGAGAAATGGATTCAGAAAGCATCAAAAGAGATGGAAGAAGAGGGTACAGAGGGCGATTTTACAAAATATTGCAAAGGTAAAGTAAGTCAGGCGTGCATTGATCGAGCCGCTAAGGAAGGAGGACATCCAGCGGAGATGGCACTCTTCGCTGCTAACACTTCCAAGGGCAAATGGAAATATCCTAAAAAAGAAAAGGAATAGTAATGAAAAAAAGCGAACTCAAAGAAATGATAAAGCCCATAGTTCAAGAGTGTGTGCGGGAGAGCGTGCAGCAAGTGCTGCTAGAAAGTGGTCTCTTGTCATCGGTTATCTCTGAGGTTATAAAAGGTTTGGAGAGACCGCTTGTGATGTCGGAAAGCAATCATACACAGGCAGACTCAAAGCAGAAGCAGGCAAGGGAAGTGAAAAAGTCCAACAAAGAGATTTCCAACAAACTTGACGAAACAAGAAAGAAGATGATGAAAGCAATTGGAAAAGATTCTTATGGTGGTGTAAATGTTTTTGAAGGAACAAAACCATCTATGGCAGATTCTTCTCCATCTGCCGGGGCCCTCCGGGATACAGACCCATCCGATTCAGGAGTTGATATTAGTTCTATTATGAATGAGAGTTGGGCAAAATTAATATAGGGGAATGATGTGACTGTTATGAAGAATGATAGGGGTGGCGACCCCGAAAAAATGATAAAGAGATTTATTAAAAAAGTAAAGAAAGCGGGCATAATTGAGGAAGTTATCAATAGAAGGCACTATGTTAAACCATCTGCCAAAAGAAGGTTAGAGAAGAAGAGATTGCTTGCTGAACACAAAAAAAGAAAAGAGAAAGAAAAAAGCACTATTTAGTATCATAAAACTATTTATTTTGGAGTAATATTATGAGCACATTAACTTATAGAAACGGTATCGGGAATCAGGCGGCGTACCAAGTATCCGGGATTCCATTTGTAACTGGCGCAGCATTGGCCACCAACGAAGAAGACGCAATATCTTTCCCGTTCGTTACAAAGGCGGTGACCGTTATTAATACCGGGGCGGCCGCCATGAGAGTTCATTATAACGCCTCCGGTTCAGGAAATGTTGTTGGCGGACTTCACTTCGTCACTCTGGAACCTGTTGGCGCGACGCTGCCCCTAAGTCGGTTCACGTTTAGCGTCAAATGTAAAGAGATTTTTGTGTCTTGCCCCGCTGGCACCACCACATATGAGATGTTCGCAGAACTAACTACAGTATCGACGAATGATATGTATATACTCACGGGGTCAGGTCTTACTGAATAGATTTGCGCCGATGAACTTCCTATCTTCGCAAATTAGTAATCGCTTTCCATTACAATAAACTAATTATGAAAGCAGCCACTTTGGGAAGTATTTCATAATGACAAAAAAAGGTATAGCAGTATATAAGAGCGGTAGCGCTACTGATGTAACCTTTCAGTTTTTAGATGACGGTTCTTCGGTTCAGGGCGCGGGATACACTTCCTCAGTTCACCAAGTAACTGGCGCTTTAGAAGTAACTGGCACATTAAAGTTAGACATCTCTGGCACTCTTACGAGTGGATATGTATTAACAACAGACGGCGTAGGTAATGCTTCATGGCAAGCCGGCGGTAGTTCTTCTTTCGCTGCTTTCGCCACAGAAGCAGGCAAAGTAACCAACGCTCTTACTGGTGGTACAGGAATTACTTCCTTTACTTACGATGGTTCTTCTACGGCAACTGTGGCGATAGACGAATCAATAGTAGTAACCCTAACGGGTTCACAAACACTAACGAACAAAATCATTTCTGGAACCTTTTCTGGTTCCCACGCTGGATCTTTTCTTGGAGATGGCAGCGGACTAACTAACATAACTGCATCAGAGATAGAGGCAGCAGGCGATACCAATGATATTCAATATAATTTAAACGATGATCTGACAGGAAGCAATAACTTTACTTTTGACAACAGCACATTACGCCTTACCGGCTCCGCAATTATCTCCGGATCCATTACCACTACAGGCGGCAATAAGTTTGGCAATGCGCTAGATGATGTTCATCAATTTACCGGCAGCATTCTTTTACAAGGATCAGGATCTGATCCGGCATTACTGGTATCAGACGCAGCAGGCGACCTAAACTTCGCGGTGTATGATAGTGGATTGGTAAATATACGAGGACCATCTAGTGGAGTAATATTTACTGCTGGTATACCTGGGACCGGATATCTTCAGGTGGATGCTTCCGTTGGCGTTCGCACAATTGGCGGGGTTCAAACTTATGATATGCGCAACAATGCGGACGTGCAGTTTAGGCAAAATTTTGGTGGCGAACTCAACCCCAACGAATCGGGTCTAGGATTTCCTCTTGATCCAGGTTCCTGTGGACTATTCTCTCAAAACGCACCAGTGTTGGTTGTTAGCGGAACATCAGCCTACTGTCCTTCAGGCAGTTTCGATGTCTCCGGTTCAACAAAAGCAGGAAGTGATTTATCACATACCCACCAGGTTACTGGTTCTTTGCAACTAACGGGTGCGGTAAATTTAGATATATCTGGTTCTCTTATAGATGGATATATATTAACTACTGATACTGCGGGCAATGCTTCTTGGCGCCCTAACACTACTTCCTCTTTCGCCACTGAAGCAGGCAAAGTATCTAATGCTCTTACAGACGGAACGGGAATAACAGATTTCACATATGACGGGAGCTCGCCAGAAACTGTATCAATTGACCAAAGCATTGTTGTAACTCTAACAGGTTCACAAACTCTAACTAATAAGATTATATCTGGGACTTTCTCTGGATCTCATAGCGGTTCGTTTACAGGATCTTTCTCTGGTGATGGATCTGGACTAACAGGACTAACAGGCACTGTCTCAGATCCCTTATCTGGCGCTTTCGGCATTGTTCCATTTACATACGACGGTTCGTCCGTACAATCAGTTGCGATAGACGACACAATAATAGCAACATTAACAGGCACCCAAACCCTTACCAACAAAACCATAACAGGATCTTTTAATGGAGATCTGGTAGGAGATGTTACAGGAAACCTTCTGGGGACTGCATCTTTTGCAGATGAGGCAGCAAAAGTATCAAGTGAACTCACGGATGGTACAGGAATAACAGACTTTACATATGATGGCAGTTCTCCTGCTACTGTATCAATAGACGAAAGTATTGTCGTTACTCTCACCGGATCACAAACTTTAACTAACAAGATCATATCAGGGACTTTCAGCGGATCTCACACGGGATCCTTTACTGGTTCGTTCGCGGGCGACGGTTCCGGACTAACTGGCATTACGGCCGCTGTCTCCTCGCCTCTTACTGGGGCATTTGGTATCGTTCCATTTACTTATGACGGATCCTCCACTGCCGACGTTGCTGTCGATGACACCATAGTGGTAACACTAACAGGATCTCAGACTCTAACAAATAAAATAATTTCTGGAACATTTTCTGGATCGCATACTGGTTCTTTTACAGGTTCGTTTTTTGGCGATGGCAGTGGATTAACAGGGATCAGCGCTTCTGTTGGTGCTGCCGGAAATGAAAACGAGATACAATATAACTCAGGCGGCAACCTCACAGCTAGCAGCGGCCTTGTTTATAACGGGACAGTCCTTCTTGTAACAAGTTCTATAGAAACCACCAGTATTACTGGCGCTTTGCTGGGAGATGTTGTAGGAACTGCGTCTTTTGCAGACGAAGCAGCAAAAGTAACCAATGCTCTTGTCGATGGTACTGGCATAACTGATTTTACATATGATGGAAGTTCGCCTGCTACCGTATCAATTGACCAAAGTATTGTTGTTACCCTAACGGGTTCTCAGACTCTAACTAATAAGATAATTTCTGGTACTTTCAGCGGATCCCACAGCGGATCTTTTACTGGTTCGTTTGCAGGCGACGGTTCGGGACTAACTGGCATAACAGGAACTGTCTCTTCGCCTCTTACTGGCGCCTTCGGAATTGTACCTTTTACTTATGATGGATCTTCTACTGCTGATGTGGCTGTCGATGAGACGGTAATAGTAACACTTACCGGTTCACAGACCCTGACTAATAAAATAATCTCGGGCACTTTTTCGGGTTCTCATACTGGATCTTTTACCGGGTCTTTCGCAGGAGATGGATCTGGTCTGACTGGTATCACGGCAGAGTGGGATGGAAGTCATGACGGCGATGCCAGCATTACTGGCACCCTATATGTAACAGAGGGAGTCGAGGCGCCATCTTTTACTGGATCATTGCTGGGCGATATAACAGGGGATGTAACAGGAAATCTGCTGGGCACATCATCGTTCGCTACAGAAGCAGCCAAGGTGACGAATGCCCTCACAGAAGGAACTGGTATTACCGCTTTCACCTACGATGGTTCATCCGCCGAGATAGTTTCTATAGACCAGAGCATTGTTGTTACTTTGACAGGATCTCAAACGCTTACCAACAAAATAATTTCAGGCACATTTAGTGGATCTCACACAGGTTCTTTTACAGGATCGTTTGCAGGGGACGGATCAGGACTAACGGGGGTAACTGCTGAATGGGATGGGACGCATGTTGGCGATGCGCAGATAACTGGAACCTTGTATGTCACAGAGGGTGTGGAGGCGCCGTCATTTACTGGTTCTTTGTTGGGTGATGTCGTGGGTGATGTAACGGGGAACCTCCTGGGAACTTCTTCGTTCGCCACTGAGGCAGGTAAGGTATCAAACGCCTTAACGGAAGGTACGGGTATAACGACTTTTACTTACGATGGATCTTCGCCAGAGACGGTATCAATTGATCAGAATATTGTTGTTACTTTAACAGGATCGCAAACGCTTACCAACAAAATCATTTCAGGCACATTTAGCGGATCACATAGCGGATCTTTCACTGGATCATTCGCTGGTGATGGATCTGGGTTGACGGGCATAACAGCAGAATGGGACGGCAGTCATGTTGGGGATGCTAGCATTACTGGCACCCTTTATGTTACGGAAGGTGTTGAGGCGCAATCATTTACGGGATCTCTGCTAGGAGATGTGGTGGGGGATCTTACAGGGAATGTTCTTGGCACCTCCTCTTTCGCAACTGAAGCAGCAAAAGTATCTAATGCTCTTACTGCTTCTTATGGCATTCTTCCCTTCACTTACGATGGTTCGTCCACTGCCCATGTCGAGGTTGACACGTCGCTGATAGTAACCCTCACAGGCTCGCAGACACTAACCAATAAAATAATTACTGGATCTTTTACAGGTTCGTTCACGGGATCTTTTACTGGATCTTTTGCTGGCGATGGTTCAGGATTAACAGGGGTAACTGCTGTAGAGACCGACACGCTAGATGATGTAACTACAAGAGGAAACACGACAGCGAACAGTATAACCATAGGTTCGTTTATATCTAATGGCGATAGCGTAGTTACTGGAAATTTAGATGTAACAGGAAAACTCACTGCTAACGAGTTCCACACACAGATTGTGTCATCTTCCATTATTTATGATTCAGGATCAACAAAGTTTGGCGACTCTGTAGATGATTTTCATCAATTTACTGGTTCAATTGGATTGGTAAGCGGGAATGTGGAAGCGCCATCTTTTACTGGTTCTTTCTTGGGAGACTTGGTTGGCGACGTAACAGGAAATTTGCTGGGGACTGCATCTTTTGCCATCGAAGCGGGCAAAGTATCAAATGCCCTAACAGAAGGAACCGGCATCACCGCTTTTACTTATGACGGATCTTCTGCGGAGACAGTCTCAATCGACCAATCTATCGTCGTTACACTTACAGGCTCTCAAACTCTTACTAATAAAACAATTACTGGATCTTTCAACGGTGATTTGGTTGGCGATGTAACAGGAAATCTTCTTGGCAATGTTGTCGGAGATATCACGGGAGATGTTACTGGCAATGTGCTTGGCAACTTGACTGGCGATGTAACTGGCGATGTAACTGGCGATGTAACTGGTAATGTACTCGGAGACGTGGTTGGAAATCTTACAGGAAATGTTCTTGGAAACCTTATAGGCGATGTAACTGGCAATCTTCTTGGGACTGCTTCTTATGCTGATGAAGCAGGCAAAGTAACCAACGCTCTCACAGGCGGCCACGGTATTGAAGCATTTACTTACGACGGTTCAGCAACAGCAGAAGTAACACTTGCTTCTGGCACTGTTGCTATATTAGACAGCACAGGGAAATACACCTACCATGCTACGATTTCATCTGCTTTGGGCGTTGCTGTTGACGGAGATACTGTACAAATAGCACCAGGAGAATATCCCGAGAGTGGATTGTCTGTGCCTGTAGGAGTAACAGTAAAAGGTATTGGCGGATGGCCAGTAACACGAGTTGGTACAACTTCTTCTTTGTCTAATATTATGACAATTGCCGATGACTCTTATATTGATAACTTATCTTTCTATGTTCCCACTGGTTCTGGACTGGCGGGGGTTGTTTATACGGGTTCAGCAGGAAAAACTGCTGGTGCCTATAACTTGACATTCTTTGGCGACGGTGCTTCTGGACTAGGAGACGGTTTGGTTGTTGAGCACAGTGGCAGCGGAAACAGCAAACTGATTGGAGCAGAGATAAGATGTGATGGCGGCGGCCTTAATAGTTTGATGAGGGTGAGAAGTGGTATTCTTGCTATCGAGTCTACTCACCTTCCAGGGGCAGCAGGAACAATAAATAATGCTGTCATTGCGGAGGGAACAGGTAGAACTCAACTGGTTGGGTTTAACGTAGGCAACCCAAATGTCGTAAACGCCCTGTATATGAGTGGCACCTCAACAAACAATGTTTTTAATGCCAATATTTTCAACTGCCTAAACGGGCTTTATCTGGCACAAGACGGAGTGTCATTGGATCTTATTGGTGGCAAGATAGAGCCCCTCGCATATGTCGGCATAGTAGATCCAGCCATTACTCTTACATCTGCTAGCTCTTTCTATTTACAGGGCACTTTTTCACCAGCATTTACTTTCCCCCCAAGCACTTTAGATGCCGATTTTTCGGTGGTGTTTAACCAAAAGAATGCCGTTACAAGAACAGCCGCATCCCGCTTCCTAGGATCGGATTTTAAGGTAGGCTTTCCAGAGAAGGGTGCTTCTACCGTGATGGGCCAAGGTGGCCAATACGGAGATAAAGCAACCTTTTTCTCAACAGACGCAACTGCCACAACCAGCACCGATGGCGGGAACATTACTAACATAACAGTTGATGCAACATCCCTAACAGGTTCTGTATTTACGTTTCAAACTGCTTCTGCTGGATCTACAATATTGATGTGTAGCAACAGACAAACTCCGTCTGGCATTCCTCTACAGCATTACGGGATTCAACACAAGACATCTGTTGGCGACCTTAGCGGGTCGTATGCGTTTGATATTTGGAATGGAACCGCGTGGGAAGAAACTTCTGTTCAGGCAGTATCTACTAATCATACACACAGATATGCCAATAATGTGTTCCTACGAAGTAACTTAATCGAAGACATTCAATATGGAGAAAACACTACGACTAGTGGCAGCTGGGCACTGAAGACAATTAACAGCGTTGAGGGATACTGGTCAAGAATAAGAATAGTGGCAACAGGATCTACTGCTCCTGTAAGTTTAGAATATCTTAATCTATCTCCACATATTAGTACCTTCAATGCGCTTGGCCAACGCCGATCAGCGGGGCTATCGATGTGGAGAGAGACTATTGCTGGAACAGGCAACATCTTTGGCGAGACTGGGGGAGTGGTCTCTGGAACACCAGCAGTTGGTTCCGGCGGCGGAGTTACTGGATGGAATCACAATATGAAGAACTGCCAGTTGAACCAAACTGGAGACGCCATTTATACACAGTTCGCATTGCCTGCTGGTATATGTACTTCGCATCCTTTGCGATTACAACTAGTATATAGTTTGACGAACTCCTCCACACAAACATCTGCTCCGACTGGTACGATGTCGGTGCTAGCACTTGAAGCTGCCGGCGTAGAAATAGCAGATCCAACCGGGGGCGAAGTGCCGATTTTACGACCTTTTGGTTCTACGGAAACACTGACGGCGAAGGCGGCAACAGCAATTGCGGCGGATCTTGTCCCGGAGGGAGTAACACTCCCGGCAGCAAGTCTAGACAATAAGGTGATCCAGACTAATTATGAACCATACGACATAAGTTCTTATTATGAAGATGATGTGATAGCGATTAGGTTTGAACTTACAGATGACGGCTCTCCCAACCAAGATGTTATTGTATGGGCAATTGTAATCGAAGGCGTTAAATTTTCAGATGGTAAGGTATTAGACCACGCTCATCTTGTTTAGAGCATAGGAGAAAGGAAGAAAGAAAATGGCAGGCGGATTTGAAGCATTATATACACAAGACTTTTCTAGTACCAGTTCTATAACTGTAACGCACAACCTCGACAGAGTAATTTGTGCGGTAAGAGTTATGATAGGATCACTAGTGAGAAACGACCTTGTTGAGAGCGTTGTTCCATCTCCGGCAGATCCCCGCAATGTGATTATTGTTACCCTGAAAGCATCCAACAGCGGCACAATACAAATAATAGACTCTGATTATATTTGGGGCACACTGCCAACTCCAGAAGGCGCAGCAGCACTAGGAAATAACTTAAGCGGATCTACTTTCAGCGGATCTTTCTCGGGTTCATTTGCTGGCGATGGTTCGGCCCTAACAGGAATCACGGGTAGCGGCGGAGGAACACCTGGAGGTGCCGATACATATATTCAATTTAATTCTGGCAGCGTTTTTTCTGGTTCGCAAAACCTTACATTTGATTATTCCGCAAATACACTATCTCTCACAGGCACACTAGATACGAAT
>Ga0114908_1000227_pt1 | contig 35167 bp, 49 predicted proteins | sample MalvireepMed_s17_FD_87292 | JGI IMG/M metagenome (GOLD analysis project Ga0114908, IMG submission 87292) | Marine viral communities from the Global Malaspina Expedition - Malaspina viral metaG DeepMed_s17 | ecosystem: Environmental > Aquatic > Marine > Oceanic | place: Mediterranean Sea... | reverse complement strand
GGCATTGAAGGACGATAGGATATGAGACGCACCAGTGTTTGTTTCATTTAGCCACTTAGTAACCTAAGAGTTATATAAGAATAAGACTCTGTCTTATTCTTATTCTTAATTCGGTAGTTTTATGTCTATGACCTAGAGACTCCTTTTTCCCAGTAAACCCCATAAATAGAAAAGCTTTTTTTAAAAATATCTATATATCAGACAGTGAGAATTTTTTGGGTTCCCATACAGCTTGTCTTTAAGAAAAAGGTATATTTTTTTGGGTTCCCATATGCCTGGAGTTTAAAATTTTATGGGTTCCCATGAGGTTTAACACCATTTAGGACTAGCACCTACCTCTTTAGAGAGTTTGACCATAGCCTTTTTTAGGTCAGGAAGATATGAATCTATACCAGAGATTCCAGATGGACAGTGTTCATGCCATGATTCGATACAAAGGGTTGCCCAGTCTGCCATACGCAATAGTTCTACAATAGAATCTTCCTGAAGTATCCTTTCTTTAACCATAGTAATGGTCGTTGCCATTTAATTGCTCCTTATAAAAAATTTTGGGTTCCCATGTGCTAAGGGCTTGCGAAATTTTGCAGTCGTATCTACTATACTTTTATACTTTTTTCTTGAAAGTTGGAATTTATATGGGTTCCCATGGGGTTTAATCAGGATGAAACTTTCCGTTTGGAGAGTGAATCTTGCAAGTAGGCCCACCAGGACACAACAGTTGTTCACCTTCGTCGTTCCAAGGAACACCTTCTGTCATACCTACTTCAGGATCCTTAATGGGGGTAATATGATGAAAAGTTTCTAGATGTAGGTCCCAAGCATCACGCATAGCTTCCTGAGTATCATAGAAACTCCAATCGTCCGTCACTTCTAATAATTTCTGACATGTGGGTCTCCCATCAAGCCACGAAAATAGTTGAACCAGGACGAGCCGAGGGGGTAGATAGTCTAAGACATGCCCCTGGTAGGTGATATCCCCATTTTCTTTATAGGTGTGGAACCACCTATCCCTTACCATTGTTCCTTGTTCTAGATTTTGCATCCTATACCTTCCTTTATTTAATTACTTTTATTCCCGTTCAGTACAATCACATTCTATTTTTCCGCAATCGCAAGCTGAGACACTTGCCAGGGCAATGGCTACTCGACGTTGTAGATCATATGCTTGACGTTCCATAGGATGAGCAGCAGGGGGTTTTCGTATATAGAATGGTAGTAATACTAGATAGACTACGTACCAAGGGATTACGCCCCATCTTAGAGCTTGTTTCCAGTGGAAGTATTCATGCTCTTTTAATGGTTGATTTTCGGATGCTTCTTTACTTCTGTAAAAAATAAAGGGCCATAATGTTATGGCAGTACTTGCTGGCGGAACTACCCAAGGACAAATTCGTTCTATGGGTTTAACTATATTCATCGTTTAATGACCTCTTAAAATCCTAAAAAAAATTTTCGAATTTTCAATTCATTCTGATCTGATGGTACTCTTAGGATCCGTAATTCATTTCTCTAGCTACGGCACACTCCAGCTCCCCAATTCATTCGCTCAACTTGGTACTTTCATCTTGTTTGATTCACTCTTCCATCTTGGTACGATCCACTTCAAAAGGTTCATTCTGGACTTATGTTACTGTCCGGTTATTTAATTCGTTCCTTTTCTATGTCACTTTCGGTTGAACTAACTCATTCAAGTTACGTGGTACTTTCTAGCTATCTAATTCATTCCAATCGAGTGATACTCTCCATACCTATAATTCATTCAACCTCTCTGATACCTTCAGAATTGATACTTCATTCTATATTAATGGTACTCACTTCATTGATGGTTGATTCATTCTAAATGAATGGTATTACCACGGTAAAAAATTATGCCCAAACCTTTGATATCTGTTGATTAGGTATAAAAATCTGACACATTTGGGCCTGTTTTTCGATCCCAGCAGCGCAAACAATATCCATTTCCTAGAAGTTTAACTTGCTTACATTTTTTACAGGGACCCTCGGATTCCTTTGGCATTGAATGTTCTGGTAATTGTCGTGTAGCATACGGATTTTCCCGTTTTTTATTAGGCATTTTAGTTAGGGATTATCCAAGGTACTTTTTTACCGCCAAAATAGGGCCGTGCATGTCCTTCTTCAATGAGCCTGGTATTACAGTTAATCTCATTGCCTTCCTTGTCAATCGTGATGACATCTGCAAGAATTCGACCGAATTTACCTTTACCCTCTTTAGAAGTTGCAAGCCTTATTTTCTTCCCTTTAAGCAATTCCTTGAGCCGAGCCTTACTCGCTAGACCTAACGCTTTCTCTGCTAAATTTCTTGTTCTTGATTCAGGGGTATCAATCCCTAGCATTCGGACTCGTGCAGAGTGGTGGATGTCAAATCCTAGGTCTATAGTCACATCAATCGTATCTCCATCTACGACTCTCTCTAGTTTACAAAAATATTCAAACATCTATTCTCCTCCAATTTTACTAAAAGAATTTCTATGCATTTAACGATGCCCATTCGTTAATTTCTTGTATGTCCACCAGAATATGAGCAGTTTCCAGTATCTCTAGAACATTATCCTGTGGATACCAAACTGGGGCCACTATGCGATTAATATTGCTATTTGCGAGCACTTTGGCACAATTGAAACACGGTGTTACAGTTAAATATGCCGTTAGTATGTCAGTGGACTGCAATTGAATCATGGCATTCATTTCAGCGTGGACAGCCCAACAATCATCTAATTGTGTTCCAGATTTTGCAGTTGCTCCCGCACAGGGGTTGTCTAGACAGTGCGTAAATCCTTTCGGCACACCATTATACCCTGTAGCAACGACATAATTATTTGAATCTACTAAAATACATCCAACCTGTCGTCTCTTGCACGTGCTACGTAATGACACCAGTCGTGCCATATTTAAAAAATAATTATCTATCGTAATACGATTATTTTCCATTATTACGATCCTGCATTGATTTTAAGATAGCTGAAGGGGTAACAGCCCCGCCGTAACGACCTATATTAATATTTTTATGCTTTATATATTCTCCATCCTCAAAGATAATCATATCTTCATCAGCAAGGCGAATATATCCTCGTTTATTTTCTAGCATCCATTTTCCACTGAGTAGTTGTTTGCGGATTACTGTCTCTTTATGCCAACATGATTCCCCATTATTGTTAGTGCATGATATTTCGCAACCGCCACGTAGAAAAGCCATAGTGCCTCCTTAAAATTTTAGATATTTAAATAACGCATTACCGATAGTTTTACCCAGTTGTATGGGGACTGCATTACCTATTTGACGATACTTAGATGTGGTAGTACCTGAGAAAGACCAATCGTCTGGAAAACCTTGAATACGAGCATATTCTTGGACACTCAACGGCCTAACCTCTTCAGGATGGCAAAAACCAGTAGCCTTTTGAGTAGGGGTAGTAGTCAATGTAGGTGAATATTTATTATATGATAATCTTCGCCAGTACCCTACATTTCCACCTCTAGAAGGATCGGCGTTACCCATAATTTGATTCTTAAAATCCTCATCTACAAAAGAACGCCAATTACCGCCTGGTGGCACCAATTTAAAGACTTCCGATTGCTTGGTAGAATAGGGAGTGTATTCAGGCTCACCATCTAACCCTGTTAAAGCATCAGATAGTGTCAATTCTGAGTTTGTAGGTTCCGCCAGCTGTTCAATGGGCAGGATAGTGGGCCAACAGCCAAATTGATGGTCTCGGCTTCCTATCATAATGAAACGTATTCTATGTTGGGCTACGTTATAGTTGTACGCATTTAATAGCCCAGCAGTCAATTCATATCCCATCATTTGAAAGGTTGGATAAATTATTGATTTCAATACGCTACCAGGCTCGCCGTCAGGAACAGATGCGGATACTAAACCTCTGACATTTTCCATAATAAAAAATTTAGGATTTAATTCTTTAATGATATTGGCATAATTAAAAAATAACTTACCTCGTTCATCATTTAGTCCTAAACGTTTACCCGCAGTACTAAATGGTTGGCATGGTGGCCCGCCTGAAATTAAATCCAGGTCTCTACCATCCTGTAATTTATTCCATTTAAATTCTTCTATATCGAATGATGTGACATCAGGATAAATAGTGGAGTGGGGCATATTCTGTTGTAATGTTTTTTGACAGTCTTTATTGTTTTCTACGAAGGCGATGGTATTCCATCCTGCCATTTTAAGACCTATATCTAAGCCCCCAGCACCACTAAAAAGCGATAAATGGGTATTTATCATGGTTTCCATTGATTTTGTTTAACTACACGTGCAATGGCTCCATATACGCTCAAATCTTGCCATGTATCCATTATGGATTCATTAGCAGGAGTATCTCCACGTTTGTTTAAGTTAATTAAACGTTCTAATTTATCGTTAGTTCGTACCAGCACACCATATTCGCCAAACTTGGCTATATTGCCGGGGCCATAATCATGCTGCTTCTTGTCAAATAATTGGATATCTCCTAGCATGGTTGAGATAATGACTCTAGTTTGCTCTTCTCGGCATCCTAGTGTGTCGTAAATATGACATGCCAACTCTTCTAATTTAGCGATGTTATTGATTTCTTTGACCGTGCGTTGCCCTTCAGATTTAACGGCCTGCGTTCCTTTGCTAGTATTAAGGTTTTTTCCGATTGTAGCCATTTCTACTCCGATGCTAAATATTTTTTAAGGGTTTCCAAGTCTCGTAAGACGTGCATGGTCTGATGCTGCTCAAGATATAAAGCTAAATCAGCAGAATACTTGGCTAGCACAGGCTCTTCGTTACCACGAATATCGTCTTCGGGAGCTTCAGGGTTGAAAAAGTGCATGGCCTCATGAATCAACACGTCTAATGAATAAGGAGGATGCAAAATCATAAGTCCAAGTTCTGGTACCGATGTCCCGAACTTTACATCTTCAACAATTCTATAGGGTGAGGGTGTATCGGTAGTGGCTTGTAGCCCTGCTGGCCAAAACTCTGACCCGTCTGTTCGTTGTACGCCTGGCACAACCATAACCAGCCGTAGCCCAGCATCATATAAATCTCGTGCTAGACCTGGAGATTCGGCTATCCAGTTTCGAGTTAGTGCGTTCCAGTTATCTTCAGCTGGGGCGGGGGCGCAGTACAGACGAATAGATTTACCTTTTTCAATATTGATGTTGTTAAATACGCCTGACATTTAAGAGACCTCACTTTTTAGTAGTAAGGCTATTCTACCATAAATTGAGGGCTGTTGTCAATAGTTAGAGTTCTAGGAAATTAATTTTTTAGCTTCAATAGCTAGTTGGCTTATAACGTACCCTTCATTAATAAGCAAATGCTCCACTTGATTGACAGTATGTGATACTTGTCTTATCAATAATTCTTCTATAGCTTTGCTTAGGGCCGATGGAAAATATAATGTTTCTACGTATTCAGTGGCTTGATTCACCACATGATCTCTGTATTGGCCCGCTAGCAAACTAAAGAGAGAATCCATGATGTATAACTCCTATGGCATAAGCCCTATTTCTTTTTTATACTCTGTCAAATCCATCATATGGATATGAGACCCTGGGTGTGCCTCCATAGCCTGTTGGTAATCTTTATATACAGGCAAATAACCTACTATCCCATATGAATCAAAGACTCTTATGGTTAGTGGTCCCGATTGGTGGTTTTGTGGATCGTCAGTAGGATTTTGAATGGGTTTCAATACTAAGCATACTTGGTCTGGTAAATCTTTTACTGGCATATGATTATAATCGTATACTGGCATTTTTCCGTCCTAAAGTCCTCCATAATGTCCTAACCATCCTAAAGAATGTCTTCAGTTTCGATTATAAGTATTCTTTATAATATACCATATTAATTATTTTTGTTATATGACATTTCAGAACGTTGACGCCAATGATAGTCTGAGTCAACTGAGTTAGCGAATAATCGTTCTGATCCACAACGTAGGCAATATCCATTACTATGCGGCCCATTAGAAGAATCGATTTTCCAGTGATGAACGCAAGTGTCCGGGTTTTCTAGGACTGGTTCGATGCTTTCTGTCTGTTGCATAATTATTAGATGTTTTTGACTTTCTTCATGTCTTGCTCTATCTCTTACCCTAGAGAGCGTGACCCCACATTTACATAGAAACGCCTTACCTTCCATCTATATTAAGCTTACTCCTTATGATAATCTAATGAATCTTTTTATTAGTTCTTGAGTTTAAAGGAATGTTTGGCCTCTAAGATTACACATTGTCTGCATAATCGAATACTTCCTTCTATATTACCGGTCTTTTTGAGTGCCCAACGTTTTTCTTCACACGCAGGACACATTACCCACGTATATCGTGTACGTCCTACCTTACCGATCTCATAGCCCATCTTGACATCGCCAAGATTAAAATCCATATAGATTACATCTCCTAATAGTTATAGTCTGCTTTAATTATACTACTTTTTATTTTATTTACGAAGCCAAGTCACAATTCGCCCGCACCGATCTTCAGGCTTTTCTAAGGTAAAACCTACTCCTTTATTATTTTCAGTAGATAGACAAACGGCAAACCAAATATTTTCCATGCATCTTTTACGTAGAGGGTGGTAGCAATACACTTGTGCTGTACTGTTCATAAGTTCTAAACATTTTTGGCATACTTCATGATTTTCTAATACACCTGTAGCACAGCGCATAGACTTATGTATATACGGGCCAAGAGCTAATTGGCCTTCCTGTTCAATAAGATTAGCAGCTTGGTCAAATGTTAGAACATCTCCATTGCTAAACCCTATGGTTTTATTTTGAAACGCATCACTCATTAATCAATCCAGCTTCGACGATCTACAGTAGATTCACGAGCTGATTGAACTATCTGATACGCTTCATCTAAAGTTTTTCCTTGGTATTTATGCAGGTACCACACCACAGTTAACGGGCTACGTTCCATGCCCATGGCGCAATGTACTACGATTTTAGCGGTATCCGACTCGGTAATCATTTTATTGATTAAGGCAGCTAGGCCATCCAAGGTGTCACGTACTGGACCTTTGTTGGGATTTACGTCGGCTTGAATTTGAGCACTAGATGTTATTTCCCCAGCAACATTTATAACGACGTATCCTTTGATTACTGCCTCATCACATCCTTCATAGTCAGTAATACCGATTCTATCAGTGGCCCAATGGATATCATCAATATTGAATTCATCGGATACTGGTCGTCCAACTAGATGTTTAAGGCTCTTAAAACGAGATACAGACGGCTCAAACGTAAATCTATTGACGGGATTATTCATTAGATACACGTGCTAAGGCATTTTCAACGTTATCTAATACATTCATGATTTTAGTCATTAATTCATCTCGTTGCTTCTTAGTTACTCGTTGGCTAGAGTTAGTTGTAGTAATGAAATGTTTTAAATCTGTAATCTCATTACACACATTAGTTATGATTACCTTCCTGTACGGATCTGATGTTTTAGAAGCATTATCATTGGTTTTGCGGAATAGATCTTGGAGAATAGACATTCGTATACCTTCCTTTATTTTTGTGCTACTTGTTCAGATTTTTTTAACCATGCCTGAGCATTGACAAAATCAACCATTTCCCAAAATTGGTTATCTTTGTCTGGTTGTGGTAAGTCATATGTATATGTAAAACATTTATCATCATGCCCCGGTATGACACAAAAAGTAGGATTCCACTTTGTGTCATACCAGTCTTCTAAGCGTTGCGATGCTTTTTTATGAGAGCGTCCCATTCCCCATAAAATTAACGTCACCATTAATAAAGCCCATGCCAATATGCTCATTACTTCACCGTATGCGAATAGTCAGAGTCAGTGGTAGATTTTAGTGATTCTTGCCATGCTGACGCAGATGTTTCAATAGTATTTTTAGTTTCTTGAGTTATTACAGGCGTCTTTGTTTGAAAGATATTTTTAAAGCTGTCAATATCGGTTCTAGGGTCTGTGATGTTTGTTAACGGATATAGACGTGTGCAGTGCAGATATAATGGCCCCACCTTACGACCTACAAAAGCATTAGCATAGAGATTGACCGCACCCCATATAACTCGTCCTACGCCAATTGCCATCTTTGATAAGACATTATGCCTGATTGGCATATTTGGTATGTACCTAATCGAAGTGTTACTAGGCATATTGGCTGAAGCCAAACCAAAGGTAGCATACGGATGGGTCTCAAAGAACCCTTCATTAATTAGAGCATTTTGAATTTGGGACTCTAGAACAGGAATTTCATCATAAGCTAAAGGCATGCTACAAAAAATCATGCTTCTAGTGTTATCGCTATGGTCGTTATATTTAGCTAAATCAAATCGATTTTGCATAGTATCTTTGGCAGCTCTAATACCAAGTAAGCCTAATTCATCTGATTTACCACGTATTAGACGTGTTCGTCTAAATGGAGGTAGAAGGTTCCAGGATTTTTTAACTGGCAATCGGTAAGCGTTAATGCTACTCATACCTAACCATGAGCTTCGATTGACTCTAGTTAAGCTAGATACTACGTCAGTTAGCGTAGGACCACTTTGAGCACCTGACTGCGATACTGCTTCAATCGTAGCCAATGAACAAGCTAATTTATGGTCTGTAAGGAACTGGTCGCCCATGCGATCGTCAGTAACTAAGAATTTTTCATTGGGAAGAAGTTCCATAAACTCATCCCATATATCACGCATCTGGTCATGCAATGTAGGGTCTCGTGGTATATCCAATATAATTAGACTATGTGCTTGGGGAAAACGGTCACGAAGGCGGTTATGTAGATGTGCGCCTAGTAGAGAATGTGAGCCAAACCCCATAAAATGTATGATTAATTGAGGAGGCGTCCCTAGTTGCTCAGATCTTTCGCCTACCTCATTAACGACATTATCCTGTTCTTGAAATAATGATCCAGCATAAGGTATATACCCATGTGGGTCCCTATGGAACCCTGTATCAGTAGGTATAAATTGCGGCAGGAATATCTCTGTGCCTAAGGACGATTTCATATTTCGTCCTTTAGCGGTGATGCGTCGGTTAGTGTCATTGTTGATGTCATACAATATGGCACTTTGCACTCTATCCAGACACCCAACATCGCCTAATCGTTCCATAGTGCCCCATGCTCGATTCACTTGTGCGGTACCGCTACCGCACAGCATTAAGGGCATGGATACATTAGTTAACCAGTCTCCATCCAAACTTTCATGGACAGATAATCTATTTGACCTTATCTTGAATTTATTAGCCATAATTGATTACTCCTAATAATTTTGACCTTTTCTTAGTATATTTTTCTTTCCTATTAATTCATTCACGGCTTTCGGTGCTCTCTGGTCCAGTGATTCATTCGTCCCTAATGGTGCTCTTAACTCCATTAATTCATTGTGCCTGTCCAGCAAAGTTCTGCTGGACAGGCATGGCAGCCAGTGGGTATCTTAGCAATCACACTTGAATTTGCCGTCCACTGCTGGGAAATGTGGAGGCTTGATGTAGTGAGTATGCCCCCCAATTTCAATGATATATGGCTTTGGTGGCGGAGTGCCGTAATGCAGCTCATATGCAACGTGATGCCAGTGGGCCAAGAAAATCTTACCAGCATACCTAGTAGCACGATTATGAATATGTCCAGGGGGTAGGAATCCTTTAGAGTTATACTTGTACGCTTCAGTGGACTTGTCTACTTTAGTCATATTTTCATATGCTATATCAGCATACAGGCCAGCTTCATTACGCTGTATTTCTAGGAGCTTACGGTCAGCGTACATTTTGCCATAAATATCTGGCCCGTTAAACTTGGTAGTCTTTCCAGCTCGTTTTACAAATTGATCCCGTGCCTTCCATACTAATTGCTTTAACGAAGCATTATAAGGTCGCTTGGCTAGAACCTTAATCAGACCGCCTTTAGTTACAACAGAATCAGTGACTTCTTCTTCTTGTGCTTCTCGGTCTTCTTCGGTTAGTTCTTCTCCAGCAGCGGCCTTCTCTGCTAGTCTACGTTTGGCGTCAGCAGCAGCTGCTAAAACCTGTCGCTTGAGATTATCGGCACGTCGATTAGTAGCATTAGCTATCTGAGCAAGTTGCTCATCAGTAACTTCAGTCTTAGCGGCACGTTGCTTGACGACAGCATTAACAGCTGCCTCAGCCTTCACTCGGCCCAGCCACTCTGAAGTGGGATCCATCCCAGCAAAACGCCAGATATGTCCTGCTGTAGGAGCACGAGTAATATCAATTTCTGACATTAATCCAGCTGAGATTACTGGCCCAATTCCAGGTATGGATTCAGCCCAGTTACCGATACCATTGTTAGCGGAAAAAGCCGTTAATATCTTTTGGATATTATTCTCAGTAGCCGTTAGTCCTGCCAGAATAAATGAGAGCATGGATATGGACTCACCGGACTTCTCTAATGCCTTGTAACGATTGTTAACCTGAAGTCGGGCTTTCTGTATGCCGTAATAAGAGGAGACGATAAACCGAGTCTCTATCCGTGACATATTGACTGGGTCAAATCCAATCTTTTCTAGTGCGTCTTGACGAAAACGATTGATTACGTCTAGATGCCAAGGCTCATCGCCTTCTTCTTCGAAATCTAAGAGATCATTAATTTTTTTGACCATGTTACTGTCGTACCTTCCTAAAATATTAAATTTGATTATTTGGTTCGTTCAACAACGATCATCGCTCCTTATTGGACTACGTTCTAGACTTTGAACTTGATGACAGCATAGCACTTTGAAAGTTCGAAGTCAATAGGTAATTTTTCATTAGGTGTTTGGGTTTGATTCCTCGAAATTATTGTACACCGCACGATGACGACATAGCGGGCATAGCCATATAATATTTAATGGCCCATCATAGCTCATGTGTATGGCTTGGGCTTTAGTTGAATCGCAGTTAGCGCATGGCTGTTTAATTAAGGTACCATCCTTTAATCCTTTATGTACTTTATAGTAAGCTTTGGTACGTTCAGGATATTTTTGTCCTATAGTCTTAGTTGCTAGTGAGTGTCTGAGTTTACCATCATCAGTCTTATGATACTCTCGTTGCCACGTAGCTCTACAGTCTAAGCATCGTCTTTCAAATCCTGAAGAGTACTGAGTACTTTTTGCAAACTGTTCTAGAGGTTTGATTTTTAAACAAAGTCTGCATTCATAAGATTGGCCTGGGACACGATAGGAGCCAACTTTAGCGTGTGCTCTACAGAAGTTAGAATTACGACTTATTGGTATGCTACAAGAGTTACATATATTATTTTTTTTAGGGCCACGTTTATGTCTAGTCTCGCCCAAAGATTCCAATATATTACAGATTTGTTGCCTAGACACTCCACATTTACGTCCTAATTCGCCGGTGTTAAGACGGCCTTGTGGATGGTCTGCCAAAAATTGAATTAGCTGACTTCTGGTGTTGGTGGTCATATAATTCCCTTACGATTAAATTTAATGTAGTAACTATTATCATACCAAATTCAATTACCTATTGCAAGAGGACAGAGGGTCTATTTAACAGTGGATATGGACTATCTTCTAAACGTAGAGCTTCTATTATAATATTATCAAGTGCGTTATGGACTGGTATATATATATTATAGACATACTATTAAATAATAGAAGATATATATATATTAATAAGACTAATTAAGCTATAATATAAAAATATTATAAGAGGTAATAAATATGGATGAGAAGGTTAAACCAGAAACTTTTTTTAAAATATCTGAAGATTTAGACGGTAGTATAGATTTTGAGTGTTGTCCCCAATGTGGTTCATTAGGAATAGTTCATTTTGAGGATTCTACTACTGGGTCTGGTGCATCTCATAGGTGTTTAAAATGTGATTGGTCTTGGGACGGATGTACCTTCAGTAACGGTAAAACTGCACAAGAAAGATTAAATGATATTCGTATGGATTAAGTCTTGACTTAGGTTCTTCACTATGATATGATGTTTATGTAATCAAAATTTAAAGATTTAATGAAGGTTAAAGAATGAAATTTCAAGAAGATCTGACTGCTTATATTCGTGCCGGGTACCCCCTCCTCTATGTCTCAGCCCTTGAGCCAGAACGAGCTATAACTTCTATAGAAAAGGCTTGTGATTCCATTAATGGTGGATTGTCATGTCACATATGGAAGGTCACTACTGGTTGGGATGGGACTAATTCAGGCGATGATCCAGATGAGATTTTTGACTATATCGATAAGAAGCAACCACATAACGCTGTTTCTATTCTATGCAATTACCATGCATATTTAGGGGAAAATCCTAATCCTGTTCTAATACAGCGTTTCATGGATTCTTATTTCCGTTGGAAGACCCAAGACAATCATCGTACTGTCATTATCTTATCTCCGATGTATAAGTTAGCTCCAGAGCTGGAACGGTTTTTCCAAACTTTGACCTATACATTGCCAGATGTGGCTCAAATTGAGGCCATTGTTGATGGGATTGCTGATGGGTACAAAGATTTGTTTACGTGGTCTTCAGAGAAGCATCGTGGTCGAGTTATAGCTAATGCTGCCGGTATGACAGAAGATGAAGTTGAATCTGCTTTAGCATTATCCGTAGTAAAAACCAAGATGTCTACTGGCGAGCCTTCAATTGATGCTGACGTAGTGATGGAAGAAAAAGCTAAGATCTTAGCTAAGTCAGGCTTCTTGGAGTACTGGCCTTACCCTGAGGATTTATCTTCGGTAGGTGGGTTGGGAAACCTTAAATCTTGGCTTTCTGAGCGTGAAAAGGCTGTTTTCTCTCCTGCTGCTAAGGAGTTTGGATTACCTCATCCAAAGGGTTTATTTTTGTTGGGACTACCTGGCACAGGTAAATCTTTGTCAGCTAAGTGTCTCTCTAAGGAATGGGGCTTACCCTTGATTCGGTTCGATATGGGTAAGGTTTTTGGGTCCCTTGTTGGTGAGTCTGAAGGGAAGATGCGTATGGTGTTGGATCAGATTGAATCGTTAGCACCAGCCGCTGTGTGGATTGATGAAATTGAAAAGGGTATGGCAGGTGCGGAGTCTTCAGGCACGTTAGATTCAGGTGTAACGAAGCGAGTCTTTGGTCAGCTTTTAACTTGGATGGAAGAGCGTCCGAAAGATAAATTGATTTATATCATTGCTACTGCTAACGAGGCGTTATCGCTACCTGCTGCGTTGTTACGGCGATTTGATGCCCTATTTTGGGTAGATTTGCCCACTGAGACAGATCGTCGGGAGATTCTTCGCATACATCTAAATAAGAAGAATCAGATGTCTGATGAGGTTGAAGATGCCATGCCACGTTTAGGAGAGGTAACCAAAGGATTTTCGGGTGCTGAGATAGAAAACGTAGTTAATTCAGCAATGTTTAAGGCTTTCAATGAGGGAGTTAAGAAGGTTACTCCTACTCATTTGGAAGAGGCATCGTTGACTATAACTCCTATTGCTAAATTGCGCCGTGAGGATATTGAAATGTCTCGTATGTGGGCAAAAGAACGGTGTCAGTTTGCGCAAGATGAAGAACCAGTTAACCTAGAGAATTTGCACCAAGATCGAGTTCGAATGATTCAATCTCGTTCCATCAATTTAAATTAAGGTCTTGACAAAGTACTTCAATATGTGGTAAAATAGATTTATATTAAAGGTAGGTGTCATAATGGTTTATACAGAGGAAGGTCGTAATACGGTGGTTAATAATCAATTGGGAACTTTATTTGGTTCAACGGTAAATGGCCGCTTAGCGGGTCCAGATTCGTCTATAGATGCGCCAGTACAGGGACGTACTCAAGGCTTGTGGCGTAAGGGTGTTCTCGTTCAAATTCAGGGTGGTGTGTGGTCGATGGAAACTCGCTTGACTGCCGATGATTTGAACATTGGTATTAGCCAAATACCTGGTTTTGCGACTCTTGGGAAGAAACGTCTTTTAGATGCTAAGCATAAGAATCAGTTTCTTAATGTTATAGGTAAGGCTCGTTCAGCAGCAGAACGTTTGGGGTTTAATTTTGTCCTCACTGGCTCCTATTTTGTGCCTTTTGGCAACTTTGAACGGCTAAAGGAAGTAATCACTGAACAACAAGTTGGCTTCTATCGTTTAGCTGATCGGTTCATTGAAAACTACACTGAGCGTCGAGCTGAATATCTAGAGAAATACTCAGAATATTGGGAAAAATTAGATCCTTTTTATCCAGCTCCCGAAGTGGTTCGTAGTTACTTTAAATTCAATGCAATCTATTATGTTGCGTCCATGTCTGGAATAGTATCAGAGGTAGGAAATGCTGATGATATGTACTTAAATTGGGCTGTAGATGCAATGAACTCTCTACGTTCTGAGTCACGTGAGGTGGCTGGTGCGGTGGAAAAAGCCGTGGACGATGGAACTTTGGATGGTCGTACTATGCGTCGAGTACAGACCCTAATTGACCGTCTTCAGAATATGGATATGCTGGAAGATACTACCTTACGTGGAGCTGCGTTGGCGTTGGCTGCTGACGCTTCTATGGATACGGCTACAGCACTTAAAAATGCTGCTACTGACGTTGAAATAGGCTCTGTACGTGCTATTTTGTTGGATTAGACATGATTTTTTATCATTATACATGTATAGAACATATTGAGAAAATCTTCTCGGATGGTTTTCTCAAGGTTAGTGAAGCTAATATTTCTCCGATTGAGGCACGTATTCAACCTGACGTAGTTTGGCTTTTTAAAAAGCCATGGGTAGGCCGAGTTCCTCAAATGTTGTCTGGAGTAACTCCTGGTACCGATAAAACTCGTATCTGTATCAAAGTAGATGTTCCAATGGAAGAAGTTCAGCGAGCTGATAAATTTTGGAAAAAATTGAATACTCCTGAATGGTGGATTAAAGCTTTAGAGGAAGGTGGCGGTAAGACTAGTTCTAAAGACTGGTATGTCATAACTCGAAATATACCATCTACTGAATGGATAGACGTTAGAGATAGGTATTCGAATCAAAAAATTAAAGTAGGTTAAATAGAATGAAAGTTTTAGCTCAGATAGAATCCGATGCTACCCCTCGGCAATACCAGATACGAGTAGGTGATGATTTTCGAACCTATTGTACTTGTCCAGCTTGGCGATTTTCTAAATCTAGTCCTAAGGCGTGTAAACATTTGGTTCGGTTTATGTGTGGTGATTTTGATTTTATGGGAGATGCGCCTGTAAATCGTTATTTAGACTCTGAAGTTTCGAATGATGATTTTTCTTTACGTGCCATATTATTAGACTAATATATTGACTTAAACATTTATTTATGTTATACTGATAGCATCAAAGAGGAAGAGGTAAAAATATGCCTTGTTATGTTACATATCGTATTCAATGGTCTGAAACGGGAACTATCTTAAAAGCTTCTGAGTTGTCTTTGTTCCAAGAGATTGCTGACGAGCTTCGTCTCTCTTATAAGCTGGAAAAGCTGCCAGATTTGTCTTATAAAGTTCTGACTAAAGGCACTTCTATTAAATCAGCCGTTGAAAAGTTAAAGGCTAAACAGATTCAAAAAGAAGCTCGAAAACGCTATAACATGGTCACAAAGACCATTAATAAAGTAAAGGTTGGCAATTAATATGGAAAAGTTTTTGTTAACAGACGGTAAAAAAGAGGTTGAAGTTGTCATTGATGGGGAAGAAATCACCTTTGAGCTAATCAAAGGGTTTCCAGCTGGGGCCAAGTCTGAAGATTTTGCTGATGCTTTAATGAAAGATATCGCTATTAAGGATAAGGTTTCTCATAAACCTCATATACATACTCCAGAGGGCCAAGTTATTTATACAGGTTAAAAATACATATACTGAACGGTAATTCGCTTTCTTTGATTTAGGATTAAATTTATGGTAATTAGCCAAGGAAACTTATATAACAAATATAGACCTACATGTTTTTCAGAGATTGTCGGTCAAGATGTAGCTACAACCGTACTTAAAAACGCTATTCGTAAAAATAGAGTGGCTAGCTCCTATTTATTTAGAGGATATAAGGGCAGTGGAAAGACTTCCACTGCCCGAATTCTTTGTAGGGGAGCTAATTGTTCTTCTTTTGCAAATATAGGTGATTTATGTGGTACTTGTGATGGATGCACCAAGGCTTTGCAAGATGCCCTAGAGATTGATGCTGCATCAAATCGTGGGGTAGCTGATGTAGAAGAATTGATACAAACTTTACAGTATAGACCTAAGTTTGTTGGGTTGAAGTTTATAATTATTGATGAAGCGCACCAACTTACGTCAGCTGCCTTGAATGCTTTATTAAAGATTGTAGAAGAACCGCCCAAACACATACATTTTATTTTTTGCACGACTAAAATACGGTCTGTCCCCACCACTGACACTGAAAAAGCTTTTGAGACGTTAGCATCTAGGTGTCAAGTATTTGATTTCACTAGAATCTCTTCAAAGAATGTCCTTGTTAAATTACGTTATATTTGCGAGATAGAAGGATGCGATGTAAGTGATGATGTTTTAATGAGCATTGTGGGACGCTCTGATGGCTCTCTTCGTGACGCTGAGAATTTATTGGATAGCGTTCTACTGTTATACGATACTAATTCATCTGATAATGTGATAAAGCTACTTTATGGAGATATTGAGTTTCAATCGGTTGAATTCTTGCGTGAGTGTGCTCTTCACACTATTAAAGATGGGTTGACATCAGCAGCCATACTTTGGGATGCTGGTTACGCTCCTGGCGAAATAGCAGAAAATGTTTTAAAATTTATATTGGATATAATTAGCCTAAAAGCTGGATTGACAGTTTATCGCCAGTCTGGTATTGTTACAGTACTCAAAGAAATTTCCGAAAATATGGAACAAAGTCGGTTGACTCAAATAGCCGTAGCTTTTAACAATTTGAAGAATTCAAATAAAGATACGGCTTTGGCTTTGGAGCTGGCTGTATGTGATTCTTTCCCAAATTATTTTGTGGAAGATTTACCGATATCAATGGCCAATGATTCCTTTGAAATACTTAGTCCTAATGCGAAAGTATGGTAATTTCTAAAAACGATACTAACAGTAAATTTGAGTTTATTACTATTGATTCTCGTGCAGATTGGAGAAAGTGGTTTAATTCGTTAGATAATAAAACTTATATTATTCGTCATGATCCTGAGGTATGGCATCGTATTGGCCCGCCCCATTCTTGTATTTTATATAGACGAATTAATGCAAAGATGAATAGTTGGGGCAATGCGTCAAAGTTAGTGAGGCATGATTCTAAGAAGCAACTATGGGCCACAATCAAATTGCCAAATCACTTTTGTTTGGGATGTGGTAAGCACATTCGTCTCAATAAAGTAAGGTGTTGGCCGTGTGTCGTAAGGGAGGCTTTAGCGAAGCGTCCATTTTTTGATGACTATATAATTGAAGATGCAGTTTTGACTTCGCAAGAATTTGAAAAATGTTATAGGCTGCTAAAATTTTTAAAGCCTGGTCACAAATTAAGGATTACTCACCTTAATTGTCCTACTCTTGGACGATGTGACCATATAAAATGGTATTTACGTAACCACAACCAAAGATTAGCCCCATTTAAAACTAAGACAATTAACGATACGATTCAGATAGTCAAGATTGATGCATGAGATGTATAATTTGTGATGAGTGGTCTCCACATACCATAGAATGTGACTTTTGTGATAATCCTGTTTGTGAGGATTGTTTGATGGATGGGGATTTCGATGCAATATTCTGCTCTGAAGAGTGTCTAGAAGAGACATTATCCAAGTGATGCGCCTTCAGAGTAAAGATGCTATATGTGAGTTAGTTTATGCTCGCTAGGGGAGAATGGGAAGGTAAGTATGATAAGGCTGTATCCAGTCTTGTCAGGGAAACTTTGACTATTTCTGAAGGTTTTTTTCTAGAGGCACCTCAACGAGTAGCCTTGAGGCGTCTTTTTCGGAAGTCCATCTATGGAATTATGGACGGTTTAAAGGAAGATCTTCAAAGTGAATTTCCAATATTGGAGGATGATGATGCCAGACTTTAAGGGACGAAAAGATTTTCCTGAAGTAGCTGACGATAAAATCAAGATTGGTGACTATAGAGGGTCAAATCGAATGGCGGTAGTGAATATCTATACGCCAAAAGAAGAGCCTGAATTGCTGGATAGAGTCATGGAAACTGTAAAGGGTCCAGCTGCTAATGATTATGATTCTAGAATTTTATCGCAACAGCCAGTTATTGTCTTATCGGATGATGTATCAGAAGAGGAAACTCTTATAAAATCTATTAATGGTTGGTTAGGAAGTAAGTAATGCCTTCTAAGTCAGAAAAACAACGCCGTTTTATGGGGGCTGAGTTGGGACGATTGAGGTCTGGCAAGAAAACAGAAACGGGTATGTCTGAAAGAAAGATTAGTGATTTTGCCTCTAAGTCTATGACTTCAGAAGTTTCTGTTTTGGAATTGATTGGTGATTATCTATATAAGAATGAAGGTCTGTGCCGTCGATGTGGTAAGCCGAGGAGTGTCGGCAAACACTCGGAGATAGGAAAAGCGGGTGCAGGTGCTTGAGGATAGTTAACGTCATCCGTGTAGATGATATTAACGGAGGCTAAATGGTCTTAGATAATCAAGATTGGCAACTTCCTCTAGTTGAATTTATTAAAGTCAATGAAGAGGAGTTACTACTTTTAGACTGGGTAGTCGGGTCGGCCTCTGGATTGATCCCAGGTGCCACTTTAGATGAATTGATGTCTAACTGGTCTTCTTTGAGATTTGATGTTTGGCAACGTATAAATGAATTAAAACAATTACCGTCTGTGAGTTCTGGGCCATCTGGGAGTGTATGTTCATTAAATATGGACGAGTTTATGGCTCGAATTTTATTGGCGGTTGTCCCTACTACTTTCCGATGGGGAACTGGATCGGATTGTGGTTATTCGATAAAGATGAAACTGTGTAGATTTTTACTTGGAGAAAAAGATGATGACGACCAAGCCCAAGCCGATAGTAACGCCACGAACCAGACCCCAGACGGATCCGTCTCCTAAACCTAATTTTGAGCCTTCTCGGTGGTGTCCCAGTCAGATTGAGCGTATTGCTCCACACACCCCCGATTAATGAAGCATTCACCGCATAAACCTGGAGTTGAGGTCAGACGTAACTTTTCAGGATATACTGTGTATCAAGAATGTCTGTGGCAAGCTTTTGACGACTTTTATTTTGCAGACGTGGGTGGGTACGGTAATACTCGTATGCCTACTCCTGGTAAGACTATTGAGCCTACGCTGCCACACCAATTAGATTTAAGTGGTTGGAAAGAGCGTGTACTTGGTCAATGGGAGAAAGAGTCGGCACGAGATAAAGCTACTAAAGGTTTAGATGCGCACGAGATTCCTGACCATTTATGGTACTATTTATATGAACGATTTTTAGCTGCGGAACAGTATTTTGAGAGTCATACAAAGGGTCCGAAAACTACTATTCACGTGGGCGGCTATTAATAAATACGGTAGGGGAACGCATGGTTTTATCTAAATTAAGGAAAGAAGTAGGGAAGGTAAAAATGAATGCCACAGTTGAGTCTCAGAGATTAGCAAATGTTAATTGGGTTTTAGAAAATCGTACTGAATTAACTGATAATTATCCAAATAGATGGTTAGCAGTGGAGAATGAGTCTGTTCAAATTGTGGACGTAGAGTTATTTATGGTTTTTAGGATTATGGATCAACGACGTTCATCCCCTGCGACTGTTTTCTATTTGTGTAATGACTATGAAGTTCCAGTTTTATTAACCATGCCACGGGAGGTTTGGCGAAATGACTCAGAGTAATGTAGATACCGATTTTGTTGAGGGCTTACAACTGATTATTGACTCCTTAATGAAGGAGTCTGATTATGATGATTCTACTGAAGTTGAAAAAGCTCTTCCCGCTTTAGCAGCTATTCCTGCTGCTGTTGGAGTTGGTTTGGGTACGGCAGCTAGAGCGGTACCAGCTGCTTTGGGGATGGCCGCTAGAGTGGTAGGATCTGGGGCGGGACAGGCAGTGGGCGAAGTTGGTAGAGCAGTCGGTGGCGTAGCTTCGGGAATAGGAGAGGCAGTAGGAGACTCAGACGGAGGTGATACAGACGTAGCAACGTTGGCTCCTATTGAATCTGCTGATGATAACGATTTACCAGAAGCGGATCATTGGTGTCCTGATGTAATGGATTGGCACACATCAGACCATAAGCCTGCTAAAGCTCCATCTGTTCATATAAATGTAGACCAAGATAATGGAGATGATCCATATCAGTCTGAGAATTCTGACATTGAAAAGGCTGGCGCATTGGGCAGTATTGTTCGTGCTGCAGCACCTGTAGTTGGTGCTGCAATCGGAGAGAAAATAGCCAATAGAATAAAAAAAGGCGAATACGATCAGAATACGAATCTTCCTCCCGAATTTGGTAAGCGTGAAGAGGGTGATAGCATAGCTGAGCCATTTTTACGTAAAAGAGAGAGTTTGGACGAAGATATAGAAAAGCAAGAGGGAATGGGGGCTGCGCCCCCTATGTCTTCGGCACCGCCTCCATCTATGGGATCTTCAATGACTATGTCTAAGGAATATGATCAATCTCTTGATATATTAAAAATTTGGGCTTCGGTTGATCGTACTTTGCCTAAAGATGATGATTTAACATTGATTGATGATTTAAGTATTTTAAAATCCTTTCGCTTAGATGCTTCTATTAATATTGAATATTTAGTAGAAGGGACGTTGGTTCATAAAATGTTAGTTGATCGCGCTAGTAGGCCCACTAAAGAGTGGTGGGAAGCCGGTATAGCACTAGCGGAAGGCATTGAGAGCATAGAAGAGCCAGCAATTTGCACTGCATTTCTTTATTATGAGCCGGATACTTTTGACATACGAGATTTTCAGAAAGATATTCCGGGAGTGGGTGGTGGGGAGACCCAAGATATACAGAATGTAGGTAGTGCATCTGCTATAGATGGGCTTGGTATGTCGGCTGATGGTCATACTCCTGAGGATAAAGATTGTGACACTTGAAAGAAGAAAGGTGGGTCTTCGAAGTCTTCGAAGAGTGGTGCGGTTGAAAAAGGTGTTATGAGTGGAGGTCTTGCTCCAGGAGAAATTGCTATCGTTGATGGGGATGAAAAGATTGCGGGTGCTGGTGCAACTGATTTAGGCCCAGCTGTGCCTTCTAACCCTCAAGGCGTCAATGAAGTTTCATACGGACGGGCCTCACGACCACCGGGCGCATTACCAGGGAGTGAAAATGCTCCATATATCTGATGTAATATTAGAGATAGATACATTGATGAAAGATATAACTGACATTGATATTGTCGGTTTATATCAAGATAAGGATCATGCGATAGAGCTATCTCATAAAGATGGCATATTTTATGTTCGTTTAGATGGTGCTAATCTTTATGCCGGAAAAGATGGAAGTAAGGCTACTTCCATGTTTTATGATCAAATTGCTCAAATTCATGATGATGCAGATCGTGGAACTGACCCAGATTTTGCAGCTCTACGAGAGATTCTTCAAGCTCGAAACGACCATGTAAAAGATATGTTGGCGGCTATTGGCCATGAGCGTTTAGCTGCTTCTCTTGATGGAATCGAAATGGTTAAAGAATTTAATATGGAATCATTTCAAAATATCATTAAACAGAATATGACGACTTTAGACGTATTAGATTTTGCCAATTACCGTCCTTCTGAGAGGGAAAACGAAGAGTGTCATACTTGTATCTTTTTTGCAGCTGGTGGATTTTGCACGAAGATGGACGTACCGGTCAAAGAAGAGATGGTGTGTGATTGGTTCCGACCATTGCCCATGGCTGAGAAAAATGAGGAGTGGTCCCATGTTTCTCACCAAAAATGGGAAGAGGCAGAACATGAAGAAGAACATGACCATGGCATGGAAGGTGTGCAAAAAGATGTTAGCAAGGACCTAATTTACACCAGTGCCGAAGATAATTTAGAATCCCCTGCTAATTTCAGCACGAGCAGCCGTAAACCTAATGTGATAATGAGGGAATTTACTCCCATTGATGCGTCGGAAGGCTTTCAGATACTAGCTAAAAATGCTAGTGATGAGGGAATAGTTGAAGTACAGCTTATCCAACGTGATGGACATTGGGATGTTATAACCAAACAACGTGATTATTCGGATTTAGGTGATCCATTTCAATCTGTTGGTGAATCTTATATTCCTAAAAAGGTAAAGCTTCGAGAGGATGAGGATAAGGAAGGAGTCGATAAACTTCATGAAGTCCAGGGTATCGAGAAGCAATCTAATGAGGGTGGATTGGGCATAGATGACCCTGAAGCTCTTAATGATGGAACTGCAGCGTCTTCTCAGCATTATCGTAGGATTAAGGAAGACGAAGAGAATCGTAAGTCTTCATTAGCTATGAAAGCATATGCTAATGACCCTAAAGAAGTTCAGAAGCCTATCGATCCTGATGAGGATGGGCGAGAAGCACTTTCTAGTGCGGAAACAGGTACAGGTACTCAAGCCTTTTCATCTGGTGCTGTTATAGATATGCCAGATGAAGCTTTAAATAGTAAAGCGTCTGGCGGTACTGGTAGTGAGGGCGTTGAAGGTGGAGGTGATGGAAGCATTACGATGATTGCACCGCCTGATGCGTCAGATCAAGATTTAGAATCTGATTATGATTCTAAATTAAATCCAAAGAATCGTGCTCCAGTTATGAAACAAGATGGTGGTGGCGGAGCTGGCGGTTTTGGTGGTGATGGAGGTGGTGGGGGAACTGCAATGACCGCTGGAGGTAGTTCAGGATCCGATCCAACGCATACTGATACTCATGGCGGTAGAACTGGTCGTGAGAAGAAGTATGATTCTTCTCTTAAACTTAAAGATTCTATGGATGCGGGTTCGTATTAGGGGGTATCACAGCTGCCGTATCCTCAAGATGATGATACTCGTCCAGCTAGAACGGTTGAGCGACATAAGCCTGGTGATTCTGAGGATGAAGAAGGTCGAGCTAGTGATGACGAGCATTCGATTCCAATGCACCAGCAACCTATTGGTGAAGGATATGCAAGTAGTTATGTAATTGCGGAAGAAGAGCAATATAGTCCTACTACAATGAGTGAAAGACCTGAGCATGAGAAGGTACGTCGTCAATTTATTGACGAAGATAATCGTCTTAGAAGTGTAAATGACCCCGCAGCGGAACAATTCACTAATTTATCCATGTTATCTCAAGATTTACAGTCTCATTTTTTGCGTAGCACTGATACGCCTGAGATATTAAAAAATAATGATTTGTTTAAAGTTCTGACTAGTAATTCTATTAAAAAAATGGATACGGGACGTACTTTAGTAGTCGCTGGATGGGGTAACTACTATATGGTGGATCGTGAGGGCCATCGTTTGGGATTAGAGGGCATGCGTCGTGCCTTGAACAAGTTTCTTGGCCAGAAAGAATTTGCTAATATGAACATATTTCATTCTGGCATTCAAGTTGGTCAAATTTTACGGCGATTTATTGATGATAATGGTAAGGAATGGCGCACTGAGGTTAGACCTGAAGGTTTATTTGTAGTTGCAGCTTTTAGGACTGATTTAGAAGTATCTAGAAAGGCTATGTCTGAAGTTTTACGTGGTGGTATGAGAGGGTTTTCTATCGCTGGTAATGCTAAATCAAAGGAAATGCGTTGTGAGCATGGAAAATGCTGGACTGAGGTAAATGATTTAGAAATCTATGAAGTAACGCTCTGCGTTGCGCCCATGAATCCAAAATCGTATATAACTGATGTTATTCAAAAACCTGATCCAATGATTTGTCCTGAATGCTATGATGTTGATCAATTAGAATTTGATTCCAGTTTAAGAACTAAATAAATTTAATTATTACCAAAAATTGGTAATAAATAGACATCTATATTATTTTCTTTTAATATTGTATTTACGAGTCCTATAAGGAGGGGCAAAGTATGGCTTCCAATACTACAGAGCTTCTGCCTATTCTGAAGGCTTTACGTGAGTATATCGTCAAAGAGTATGGGGTGAATTATCCGCCTCATGTTCGTGGCGAAGATGCTTCTGGTAAAGATCTTCCGAGCAATTGGGTAGATAAACTAGGACCTCTGAGTGGTGGGGATACGGTTGGCCGTGATTCTCATGGCTCTCAGGGAACTAAGAGCACTCGTTCTGGTGCACAGGGCACTGACCCATATATCCACAAGTCTGAGATTGAAGCGATGTTGAAAGACTTCGCCAAGCATTTTGTTGATGGACAAGATGTTCAGGCTGGCTCAGAACGTGCCGGGGGCATGCGAAGTGCTGGTGGATACTCATATCCTGGCGATGGCCAGCGCATTCCTGAAGGTCGTGGACTTGGAAAAGAAAACCACGAAGGGATGGAAGACGACGATGATATGATGGATGACATGGTTGACGATGTCGAAGATGATGAAGTGATTGACGATATTGACGACGATGAAATGGGTGACGAAGAGGACTTTTCGGAAGAAGAAGGTATGGAGAAAAATTACATGTCTCGATCTGCCGATGGAATTTCTGAGTTGCTAAAGGACATTAAAGGTCTTTTGTCCTCTCGCCATCAGGAAAAGCAGGAATATGCTGCTATTCAATCTGATATTAGCGACTTGAAGAAGTCTGTTAATACTCAAGTCCGTGATGGTATCAAAAAGGGATTGAAGCAATTCAATCTTAATCCATCTCGTGGCGACACCATGTCTCGTTTGGAAGAAGGCCAAGGATATTCAGATGGGATACTCGGTGCTTCTGGTGCTCCTCAGCCTGTCGTAATGCCCGATCAGCGGATTGGGGTTGAAGGCGAGTCTTTCCAGAAGAGTGCCGATGAAGAGGGCCAAGAACAGTTCGTTAACGGAATTGAAGAAGTTACGAATCGCACGGATGTGAATGATCTTCGTGGCCATTTCAAACTAGTCAATGGTATGCGGAATCAGACTGGTGAACTGTCACCTCACACTTTGTACTACTATCCCACCCAGCGTGGTAACAGGGGGGGTAAATAATGGCTACTAGCAATGATATTAGCATAGCTCAATATATCTCATCGGCAGAGCGGAACCTTCGTAGTTCCATGATGCCTCCAGGCTACTTCGCTAAGCAGACTTATCTGCAAGTAGCGGATGTATTTACTGCTACCTATGGTCGAAAGGTCTGGGACGCATTAAATAACCAGACTCGTTTCTGGAATATTCTTCGTAAAGTACAGTGGGGGCCAACGACTGGTTGGCGTTTGCGGTCTGATAGGGGTGATAATCGCTCTCGGCCCGTAACGGAGACTGGTTCGATTCCCACTATTGATGTCTCTAACTACGTCAATGTGGATTCTGCTCCACGTATCGTAGCGACTGACTTCGGTGTCTCACTCAAATCCCAGATCATGAGCGGTCTGGAAGGTGGTATGGGGGACAACCTTGCAGTAGAGCAAGAAGCGGCTGCGAGGGACCACATCAAAGAGCTGAACCAGGAACTCCTGCTTCGCTCCAATACCATCTGTACTACCGCTGGTGCATCTGGAACTGCTGAGATTCTAAGTGCTGGCAATACCTTCCGAGTTGGTGACACCATAGGTGGAACTACTTTGGGAGATGGCGGTATCACTTATAATGGTCTCGACACTGATAGTGACGCTACCTTTAGTGGTGGCGGTAACTTGACGGATGGCGAGATTATGTACGTCAAAGCCCGTGCTGGTTTCACTTCTCTTGACGACATTGTCGAACAAGATGCTCGTGTTGTAGCCGGTGTCACCGTTACCAACGGTCCTGACGTATACAACCAAGCTACTCGTGCTGCTGGTGGACATTTAGCGGCTGCTACTGTTCTCGGCAATAGTGGAACTGGTCGGAACTTGACATTGTCTCTTCTAGACCAGGCCATACGGGAAGTTAGGATTAATGGTGCTGATCCAGACGTTATTCTGATGGGTTATGACCAGTTTGACCGTCTTTCTTCTCTGTTGCAGGCCCAGCAACGGTACTTGGACTGGGGTGAGTTCGTGGTTAAGGTGGGCGATGAGTCCACTCTACCAGGTTCGCATGCTGGTTTCCAGGTAGCTACTTATAGGGGCATCCCTGTTATAGTGGATCCTGATGCTCAGGGTTCCTATACTTCGGCTGATTCTAACCTTGGTAGCAACGTGTATGTCATGGATACTCGGTACATGGAAGTCGCTATTGCTGCTCCTACGCAGTATATCGACAACCGTGACTTCTTCCAGGCAAATGCGTTTGTCCTACGTGGACTCTTTTACACCATTGGTGAACTGAGAGCTTTGCGTTTGGATACCAATGCTAAGATTACTGACCTGAACGCCTAAATCAGTCGTTTAGTCAGACTTTCTTTCACAGGGGAGTAGCTGTGAAGCTACTCCCCTGTGATTCTATATACTGTAATATAACTAAAAATTTTTCTTGCTGGACGTAGGAGAGTTAAATCTCTGAGGGTGGGATAGGAGGAATCCAGTGAGAGGAGCGTAAAATGGCTGTTACTTGGACCACGACGATAATTCATGAAACTGTTTTTGGTAACAAGAGAGTTGTTACTGCGGATATAGAAGCTACTGGCACGAGCACCGTCACAGCGGTGGGAGATGCTTATGCTCCATCTGCTCTGGGCCTTAGAGGCTTTGATGTTGTTCTGATGAGTGGATTCTCTCTTAGTAATACGGGAGGGGCTACTCAAACAGCGGCACAGTCTGTGACTGCTGCTGATACAGGATATTTCCCTGTATATAACTATACTCAAGAGACAATATCTACCCATCATTTGGGACCAGCTGATTTGGCTTCGGTGGGACCAAGCATTGTTGCTACTGGGGTGAATATAACAGGTGCTAAGATAAGGATCATGGCAGTCGGTTATTAGTTTACAACTTAATAACTTTTGGGGTAGTACGAGACAGCTCGGCTATCTACCTAGTTAATTGTACTTCATTAAAAGGGTAGTTGATGCTGACTACCCTTTTTTTGGTAGAAACAGAAGGAGGATAGGTATGTTTCAGTTCATGACGGCACTTAGACTAGGCAGGTCAATTCTTAAACGATTGAAGAATGCTGATAATCGTGATGAATTAGTAAATTCTCTTATATCTGCTTTGGGAGATGGTAAAATAAAACCTACTGAGTGGGCTTTGATTGGCAAACAATTGGGTGTGTTTGGTGAGGGTTAGATGAGCTTACTGGGCCGTTTAGCTTCTTACTTTACGTTTAAAGTTAAGAGAAAGAATGTAGGTAAGTATAATTTTGGGGCAATTCATTTTGATAATTATGAATTACCTATAGTCGGGTTTAAGCATCCTCATATCGGACCGCCTAAGCTTTTTTATGTAGATGCCGCTACTCTAAATAAGCTCTCAGGAAGTGATGATGGCAGCACCAAAAATAAGAACACAAATTGAGCTGGAACAGCCGTTAACGTCATTCCAAGGTTTCACTAAAACGACATCAGATGCCACTGCGACGACTATTTTAGATGTTGCTACTGTCATGGAAGAGGCTAATCGCCTTACTTTTGTTGTTGAATTGGGTGATTTATATGTGAATTTTGGAGCTGCTGCAACTAGCGATGGTAATTCAATGCTGATACCAGCTGGAACTGGTTATACAGAAGATAAAGTACGTGTAACTGGTATCATTTCAGTTATGAGGGCTGGTACCACTAATGGAAGAATTCGTGGTGGAGTGTGGGGAAGATAAATGTCTATACAATCTGGTAGTACCTATGGCCTAAGGACTATCATTGAGTTAAAACAGCCATATGATCAGTTTCGGCCTTTTTCTTTGACGACATCTGATGAGACAGCTACTACTGTTTTAAATGTGTCAGACCATATGGAAGAGGCTAATCTTATAACACTTGTTGTAGATAAAAATGATTTATATGTAAGTTTCGGTAGTGATGCTACCGATGATGGTACTTCTATGTTAATTCCAGCAGGTACTGGGTATTCGGATACAAATATAAGTTTTAAAGGTTCAATCTCAGTAATACGAGCAAACCCAGGTAATGGACGAATTGTTGGGGCTATTTGGGGAAGATAATTTAGTACGCCTATATAGTGGAGTTTTGTGATGCCTATAGACCGGGGATTTGAGTATAGATTTTCTGAGCATGAATGGAGAACTGTTCGTGAATCTGTTGGCACTTTATCTAAATTCATACCTATTAATAAAACTTTAGCTTCTGCTAATACAGCTGAAGATTTGATTAATTTGTCTGATCGTGATGATCCAGCTATGAATTTGGTTACTAATCCTAGTATGGAGTTGGGTACGCCTCCTACAGGCTGGACTGGTAGTGGCTCAACGATTACTCGTCAATCTACTCAAGCACGAACAGGTACCTATTCGATACGGTCCGTGACGGCTAATGCTGCTGCATATGAAGGTGCGTATTATCGAATGACTAATCTTCCACGTGGCTGGTATGCATGTTCTGCATATGTATATCGTAATGGTGGCACGGTTGTAGGTAGAGCGACTAGTGATGGCGGTACTACCTATTCTACGGGTCCACAAGTCACTATGGCTGCCAACTGGAACGGCAGGGTAACGGTCTTACATCAGGTTACTACTGACAATGCGACTTTAGATTTCTATGTAGTTACAGATTCTACGCAAAATCTAACTTATTTCATTGATGATGCCCAAGTAGAGCCTTCATGGGCATATGTTATGGGCATGGCTGGCGGAACTAGTGATCCTAATCCTCCTATGGCTAATGTAACTACATTTGTAGATCCAGATCTACATAGATTTGCTCGTTGGATGGGCACCGCAGATGCGTCAGTCTCGGTTCGAGAGCCTATGATTAGTGAGATCCATGATATTTATTTATATTCTTTAGCTAATGACGCTGTTATCGACTTCAATCGTACTGCACAACGCAGTGGTGCTGCTGTTGGCTATGTATTGAAGGCCGGTGTAGCTAATGCGGTTAATCTTCGTCATATAGTTAAAGGAAATATTAGCTTCATAAACCTTACGACTGATGAAACATGTAATCTGGTTGGTTATATAAGGGGAAACTAGCTACGATTTAGGCATAGGAGCACAGAAGTTAATCCAGTTTAAGGATAAAATAGAATTATGGGCCTATTTAACGTACACACGGTATCTAATGCCTATCGTTCAGATTATTTTCAGTATCTTTCCGAACAATGGGCAACGGATGACAATGAATTTACAGGCATGTGGAACCGGGATGTTACTGGTGCGGCTACAATAGCTAGAGTAAATACCGATATAGATATGCCTAAGGTGTCATTGACTGTTCCAGCATCGCAAAGTGCTAGGCTACGATCTCTCTATACCTTTAGGGTTACTCCCAGTAAGTTCTCAAATACTGCCAATACGACCATGGTTCGTGGTGTATTTTTAGAATTTGAAGCTAAATTTACTAATGTTGCCAATATGGACAATGCTAGTTTCTTTATGGGATTTAATAATTCTACTACAGGTACGAGAGCTACTGCCGATGTGGTGGGATTTGGACTAACTAGCGATGCTATTCAAACGATCACAGATAGTTCAGGTACGGAGACTGTTAATGCTCCTTCTAATATTACTTTAACTAATCGAAATTTATATAAGATTGCCATTACGGAGGGTCAGGTAGAGTTTTGGGTTAATGGAAATCAAGTGGCAACACATACTACCAACTTACCAGATGTTTTACCCTTTTTAATGTTTTATAATGGGAGTGAGGCAACGGGAAGTTCTACATTGGATGTAGGTTTTTGTCATGTCTTCTACCGTGGATTTGATGATCAGAGGGCGTTTTAATGCCAGTTGAACTTAGACAGATATATCCTCAACGAGTTTTGGAATTTGGAGATAGTGAATCTTCGTTAGAAGTCATTGGCAATTCCTCAGGAACACCGTTAATCGTTCAAGATTCAACAGACAATGCCTCTAATCAAGTAGCTATTTTTCGTGGTGGTAACAGAGGCACTGCCGCTGACGGTGATAATGCCTATATAAGCTATACCTTAGAAGATTCAGGCGGTAATCAAGCTGAATTTGCTCGTATGGCTTGGACGGCTAATGATGTAACGTCCAATACTAAAGACTCTAAGGTAGTTTGGTCGGTTCAAACTGGTAATACTCTTACAGATGTATGGGAGATCAGTTCTTCTACGTCAGGTGCTGTGACTACCAGTTTTCAAACTGGTGAAATTGTTCTACCTGATAATGTTTCTATACAGTTGGGAAATAGTGGCGCAGATACTGATTTATCTTCTGATGGAACTGACATAAAATGGATTGTGCCAGCTACTGCTGATGTAATATTGGGTCGAACTGGTGCACCTAGTCCTGATACCCTTTTACATTTATGGTCTGCAACAGCAGGAAGTGTTAACGCTATCTCTGGTACTTTGCTTGCGGTTGAAAGTGATGGAAACGCTTTTATAAATTTCCTATCACCTACTGCGAGTGGTTTGTATTTTGGAGATGCCAGTGCTAATAATTCAGGATATCTAACATATACACATTCAGGCGATATATTGACTTTATCTTCTTCTACTACTATTACCTTAAATGCTACCAGTATTAATGGGACTGCTATTAAAGATGAAGATAATATGGCGTCTGATAGTGCTACCCATTTAGCCTCGCAACAAAGTATTAAAGCTTATGTGGATTCTAATACTTTCCCGTCAAGTCCTACTGATAATAATAATGTCCAGTATGACAGTAATAGTAGTTTGTGGGTTGCTCGTACTTTTTTAGATTTTTCTAAGATTTCCATCCCAGCGGACCCTAGTGTTGAAGAATGTAGGCTATATCTAAAGGAAAAAGATACTGCTAACAATGTGTTAGCGGTTAAATTACAGAAAGCATCTAATATAGTTGAGGTGGAACTTACGTCTCCGGGTGCTATTTGTGATGAATGTGGTAGTGACGATGGTGCAAAAGACCCAATTTACGACTTTCAGAAGGGTGTTATGCGGGTAAGCTTATGGTGTGGCCATGTATATGAAATCGATTTACCTAGATATCGGAGGGTTATGTAATGGCTATCACCTATTTAGCTGGTAATAATATTGCTGGAACAGCTAGTGACCGAAGTGGTTTAACTACAACTTATTTATTGACGGGAACAACGTTTCTTGAGACTGATACAGATGACTTATATCAGTGGGATGGCGACAGTTGGAATGTAATTTCATCTAATACTGTTGCTGAGACATTAAGTGGTAAAACTTTTACTACTCCGCAAATAAATGATTCGGCTACTGACCATCAATACGTTTTCGCAGTAGGTAACCTTGCTGCTGATAGGACAGTCACTCTTCCAGTTCTTACTGGAAATGATACGTTTGTTTTTGAAGCGCATACTCAAACCTTTACAAATAAGACTATGAGCGGGTCTGGTAATACTTTTTCTAATATTCCTACCTCGGCTCTTACTGGTACTGCCTTTGCAGTTACTGATGGTTCTACAGCGTCAAATATTGCTTCTGGCGGTACATTAACATTTGCTGCTACTGCCAATGAAACGACGGTAGCTCAATCTGGTGGAACAGTTACGATTGGCTTACCAAATGACGTTACTATAGGTGGCATTTTAACTGTTACTGGAAATCTTACTGTTAATGGAACTACTACAACAGTCAATTCTACTACTATGACTGTAGATGATCCTATTATAACGTTAGGTGGGGACGTAGCTCCCGGCTCAGACGATAACAAGGATAGAGGAGTTGAGTTTAGATACCATGACGGCTCAGCTAGAGTAGGATTTTTTGGATATGATGATTCAGTAGGGGTATTTACTGGTTTTACGGCAGCTACTAATACTTCAGAGGTATTCTCTGGTACGGTCATGAATGCTACATTTGGTAACATTGTTGGCACTCTAACTACTGCGGCTCAGGGAAATATTACTTCTTTAGGTACTTTATCGTCGATTGTCGTCTCTGGCTCTGGGACAGTGGGTGGTTCTGACATAGTCACACTGGCCGCTACTCAAACTTTAGCAGCTAAGACCCTTACTGCTCCTAAATTTGTCAATACTGGATTTATTGCAGATGCTAACGGCAATGAACAAATTATCTTTGCCACTACGTCTAGTGCGGTCAATGAGATTACAATAACGAATGGAGCTACTGGTAATTCAGCCAGTATTACGGCAAGTGGCGAGACGAATACTGGCATTAAACTTATTGGTAAAGGTACAAGTGGCATAACGCTCACTAATGCGACTGCAAATGGGGCGTTTTTAGAGTTTGATACTAAAGCTGCTCCAGCAGATCCATCAACTGAATTTGCTAGGATGTATTTGAAAGAGGTGGATGCCAATAATAATGCCATAGCCGTTAAGATTCAGAAGGGTGGAAGTGTGGTTGAGGTTGAAATTACTTCCCCTAAAGCAGTTTGCGCTGAATGTGGTAGTCGAGATGGAGCGAAAGATCCATTATATGATTTTGAGCGTGGAGTAATGGTGTTGGATTTGTGGTGTGGCCACTCTTTCGAAGTTCCAATGCAATGGAGTCAGATAAATGGCAATAGTTAGATATGCCGGAAATAGGATGACAGGAGTTAGTGGTGACACTAAGCCTACTTCCAACTTAATTGCCGGTACTACTTTTCAAGAGACTAATACCGATGATTTATATGTTTGGGATGGATCTTCGTGGAATATAGTTGCCGGTAATACTGTCGCACAGACGTTTAGCAATAAAACTTTAACGAGTCCAGTACTCAATACTGGGTTATCTGGCACTGCTTTTCTTGATGAAGATGATTTTGCCTCTGATTCTGCTACTAAGGCAGCTTCGCAGCAGAGTATTAAAGCGTATGTAGCCAGTCAGGTTTCAGGTTCTCAAAATGTATTCAGTACGGTTGCTGTTTCGGGGCAGGATAACGTTGTAGCCGATGGTACCACGGATACGCTTACTCTAGTGGCTGGCAGTAACATGACCATCACCACTACAGCAGGGTCAGATTCAGTAACTTTTGCTGCTGCCGGTTCTAGCACTGTAACCGTTACTGATAATGAGAGCACTAATGAAAATAATCTTATTATTTTCGTAGCTGATGCGGCTACCAGCACTGGGGCACATGACTTAGAAATGGATGGGGATCTTCATTATAACCCTAGTACTGGCACATTAACGTCAACCGTTTTTGTTGGAGCTTTAACAGGTAATGCTTCGGGCACAGCGGCTACTGTGACTGGAGCAGCCCAGACTGCGATTACCTCTTTGGGAACGCTAACTGCACTTCAAGTTGATAATTTAAACATCAACGCAAATACCATCAGTGCTACATCAGGAGCACTGAATATTACGCCCGCTGCTGGAAGTGCGATAGTACTGGACGGAACTATAAATGTAGATGCTGGGGTGGTTACTGGTGCTACGAGCATCACATCTACTGCATTTGTCGGTGGATTGACTGGCAATGTAACCGGCAATGCGTCAGGTACCGCCGCTACCGTCACAGGTGCAGCGCAAACGGCGATTACATCATTAGGGACGTTGACTGCACTTCAAGTCGATAATCTTAATATAAATGGTAATACTGTTTCATCTACGGCTGGTACTGATTTACTTATTACTCCATTAGCTGGGCAGCAAATAGTACTGGATGGGACAATAATTATCGATGCTGGGGTAGTTACCGGGGCAACAAGCATTACATCTACCGCATTTGTGGGCACAATTGATGGTGTTGTGGGGGGAAACACGCCTGCTGCAATCACAGGCACTACAATTGATGCTAATACTGACTTTACGGTTGGAAGTACGGTAATCACTGATGATGTGGTCACTTTTACTCCTAGTACCAACGATACAGTGGTATTGACTGCTGCAACTAATGGATCTTTCTCTCTTGTCACTACTGATGCAGCTGCTGCCGCTGCGAATATTCAAATAACTGCAGATGGGACAGTAGATATAGATTCAGCAGGAGTTTTAACCCTCGATTCTGGGGCCGCAATTAATATAGAGCCTGCCGCTGGCTCTGCAATTTTACTTGATGGCACAATTAGCATAGATGCTGGAGTTGTAACAGGCGCAACAAGTATTACCTCTACAGCCTTTGTTGGCGATATAACTGGCGATGTTACAGGTACTGCGGATGTTGCTACGGTTGCCACTACGGTAACCATTACTGACAACGAGAGTACAAACGAAAATAATGCAATTATTTTCACTGCGGGTGGAGATTTAGATGGGGGTAACCTAGGATTAGAGTCAGATGGAGATTTACATTATAATCCATCTACAGGTACAGTAACAGCCACTACGTTTGTAGGTGCTTTAACTGGTAATGCTTCAGGAAGTTCTGGTAGTACTACTGGAAACGCTGCTACTGCGACAGCATTAGCTACGGGTAGAACTATTTCAGCCTCAGGCGACATTACTTGGACTTCTGCATCCTTTGATGGCTCTGGCAACGTTACCAGTGTTGCTGCTATAACGGCTGATTCTATTATAAATGCGGATGTTAAATCAGATGCTGCTATTGCAGTATCTAAATTAGCTGCCAGTACAATTACCATCGGCGGTACATCTACTACATTGGGCGGTACTATTACTGCTCTTACAGCTTTAACTGACCTAGATTTAACTGCTGGTGATAAAACCCTCTTTGATACGGTTGGCAATAATACCTTAACTATTGGGGCAAGCACTACTACGGTAAATATAGCTGGCGATTTAACAGTTGGGGGAGACGCTACTACATTTAATACTGCTACCGTATCGGTAGAAGACCCCTTAATGATTCTAGCTAGTAATAACAATGCAGCAGATGCTGTAGATATTGGGTTTTATGGGCTATATGACACTTCAGGTTCCCTGGATTTATATAGTGGGATATTTAGAGACGCAAATGACTCAGGGAAATGGAAATTATTCAAAGATTTGCAAGCAGCCCCCACCACAACAGTTAATACTAGTGGAACTGGATATGCTGTAGGAACTTTTGTAGCAAATATAGAAGGTAATGTTACTGGCGACGTTACTGGAGACATTTCAGGGAGTTCAGGAAGTACTACTGGAAATGCTGCGACAGCCACTGAAGCTACTAATATCACTGCTGTTGCCAACAATAGCACGAATGAGACTGTGTATCCTACGTTTGTGGATGGTGCTACGGGTACTCAAGGCATAGAAACTGATACTGGATTTACTTATAATCCAAGTACTGGTGTTTTGACTTCAACTACGTTTACGGGGGCATTGTCTGGTAATGCT
>Ga0114908_1000205_pt1 | contig 37232 bp, 30 predicted proteins | sample MalvireepMed_s17_FD_87292 | JGI IMG/M metagenome (GOLD analysis project Ga0114908, IMG submission 87292) | Marine viral communities from the Global Malaspina Expedition - Malaspina viral metaG DeepMed_s17 | ecosystem: Environmental > Aquatic > Marine > Oceanic | place: Mediterranean Sea... | reverse complement strand
GAAACGCCAGTTAAATGTTTGGGGTGTAGAAACTTCAGTGGCAGATTCATCCAAAGGTGCGCTTGCACACTGTAAGGCCAGTTTGAAGTCTTCATCGCCAATCACTTTAGTTATTATCGACAATAAAATGCCAGATATGTGCGGTAAAGACTTTGCTATGGCGCTTTTTGAAGAACCAAGATTTGCCGATATTCGGATAGTGGTAATGACTGAACTTCAAGATATCGAAAGTGCGCAGCACTTTAGAACACGAGGGATCGCATCAATTTTCCCGAAACCCCTCACCACCGAGAATCTTAGACACATATTGGCCAAGGTCCCCAACGAAATAGAACATAAGGCTGATGATTTTGGGCGCAGTGCGCCTGTAGAGGAGGCCAGCCATAACGCTACACCTCACAATTCGCCTGAGGGTTTGCGGGTACTGTTAGTTGAGGATAACGCGATAAATCAGCTAGTAGCAACAACGATACTCGAAGGTGAAGGGCTCACAGTAGATGTGGCAAACAACGGTAAAGAGGCCTTAGCGTTTTTACAGCAGCCGCAACAGGCAAAGCCTTATTCACTCGTGGTTATGGACTGCCAAATGCCTGAAATGGATGGTTTTGAAACAACAAAGCATATAAGAAGTGGGGCAGCCGGTGCGCACTATCAAAGCATACCTATTGTGGCTATTACTGCTAACGCTATGCAAAGTGATAAAGATAAGTGCCTTCAGTCGGGCATGAACGACTTTCTTACTAAACCTATTGACCAAGAGAAAGTAATCCTCACGTTACAAAAGTGGCTAGCTTAAAATAATAAAAACACTCCTCAAATCAAAAAATACGTTAATATGCAACAAGTTTTTAACAAGTTGTGAGAGCGTTAATGCTAAATCGTGCATCAAAACCCTTCGTAAAACTCGTCGAAAAATATCTGCCCGACCCCTATATTTTCGTTTTATTGTTAACGCTCATAACGCTTGTCTTTGCGGTGGTCATTCAAGACCAATCTCCACTTACCACAGTTCAACAGTGGGGAGATGGATTCTGGGGGCTGCTAACCTTTTCAATGCAAATGCTCTTAGTGTTAGTAACCGGGTTTATGCTGGCATGCACGCCGCTAGTCAAGACACTGCTGGAAAACCTCGCCCGTTTAGCTAAAGGCCCAGGAAGCGCTATTGTACTGGTTACTTTAGTGTCGCTTACAGCCAGTTGGATAAACTGGGGCTTCGGGCTAGTGGTAGGCGCGTTGTTCGCCAAAGCACTTGCAAGAAAAGTGTCGGTAGATTATCGACTATTGGTGGCGAGCGCATATTCAGGTTTTATCGTATGGCATGGCGGCTTGGCGGGCTCTGTACCGTTAACTATTGCAACACCGGGCCATTTTTCAGAGGCACAAATAGGCGTAATTGGTACCAGCGAGACTATTTTTAGTGGCTTCAACTTACTGTTGTTGGCAATTATGTTTGTAGTTATTCCCCTTGTGAATCGTTTAATGCTACCTCCTAAATCTGAAAGCGTGATTGTGGATAGTGCAAAGCTACAAGACGATGCCTTACCTTCGGCGACAAACGAAAGACCCGCTGATAGACTCGAAAACAGCAAAGCTCTTGGTTTACTTGTCGGTTTCGCTGGGCTTGCTTATCTTACGAACTATTTTATTTCTGGCGGCGGGTTAAACCTAAACATCGTTAATACGCTATTTCTTTTTCTTGCTATTGTCCTTCATGGTACGCCACGTAATGTATTACATAGCTTGCAGCAAGCCGTTCAGGGCGGCAGCGGGATTGTAATACAGTTTCCGTTTTACGCGGGGATCATGGCGGTTATGGTGCAATCTGGATTAGCGCAGACCATGTCAGAATGGCTAATTAGTTTTGCATCTGCAGAGTCGTTGCCCGTGTGGAGTTTTATAAGTGCAGGCATTGTAAATATTTTCGTACCCTCGGGAGGAGGACAGTGGGCGGTGCAAGCCCCTGTAATCCTACCCGCTGCTGCTGAACTGGGTGCGCAAGTTAATAGGGTAGCAATGGCGGTGGCATGGGGCGATGCCTGGACGAACTTAATTCAGCCGTTTTGGGCATTACCCGTACTTGCCATAGCGGGCTTAAAAGCCAAAGATATAATGGGTTTTTGCTTAGTTCAGCTTATCGTAACTGGCGTTATTATTTCCTTGGTTTTACGATTTGTGTGAAGAAGCTTTGCGTTAGCCGTTGTAGTGTTATATGAAAAAGGGCATGTTTAGTAACTAATGCACTACCACCGTTGATTTAAGTGCCTTGTGCGGTGGTGCTTATACTATCTCAAACATTATAGTCTTTCATATTTAACGTGTTGCGAATGCTGGGAATGCACTCTTCTGGATTGTGATTAACATACAAGAGAGTACTGGTGCCAGCCTTAGCCAATTTATCAATAAGCTTAAGCGCTTTTTGGCGGTTAAAGTCGTCTAAGCCATTGCAGGGTTCATCTAAAATAAGCACGGCGGGGTGCTTAACCATAGAACGTGCAATTAGTACTAATCGCTGATCGCCAAACGATAGCGACTGAAACGGTGTGTTCTTCTTCTGTTGTAAACCCAGAACAGCAAGCCATTGTCCTGCTACGTTTCGCTCAGCCAACGTTGGGCGGGTGTATAGACCAATGCTGTCGTGAAAGCCTGATATGATTACATGTTCAACACTTGCGTTTACTTTGTATTGCATGTGCAGCGAATTCGACATAATGCCAATGTGCTTCTTAATATCCCATATGCTTTCGCCAGTTCCCCGTTTTATGCCAAACATTGTTAAGTCATTGGTATAACAATGGGAATTATCACCAGTAAACATTTGAAGCAAACAGGTTTTACCTGACCCGTTCGGGCCCGTTATCTGCCAATGGTCATTTTTATTAAGCGTAAAGTTAAGCTTTTCAAATACAGTGCGTTCATCGAAACGCACAAAGCCGTCATTCAGCTGAATTAAGGTATGGGGTAGTGCATCAAGCTCACTGTTCTGCTTATTGTGATTTTGGTCCTTGCGGTTTGTGTCATTAGCGTTAAGCGCTGCAGGTACATCGATATCATCAGACTCTAGCGCAAACCACGTACTTAATTCTGAGCGCAAGTCATCATAATTAAGTGCGCCGTCAGATTTCCACGTAATAGCAAGATCATCCATAACAATGAGTTGTGCATGAAGGCCCTCAGGAATGTCTGCAAGCTTGTTGGCGGTCAACGCCAGTGCGGCTTGTTGTTGAGAAACAAGAAAGCGACTAAATGCGTTAATCGCTTCAACATCTAAGCCTTCGAAAGGTTCATCAAGCAAAATAATTGCGGCATCGCTCAACCACGCCAGCATGATAATTACCTTGCGGGTTTCACCTGTTGAAAGTGAAAGAAACGCATTATCTAGCAAATGCTCAATTCTAAGAGCGGAGGTTAGCTCGTTGTAATAAAGGTGATTTTGATAATCCTCATTCGTGCGTAAGAATAACTCTCGAACTTTTGTTGGCTCAGCGATTACATCTAAAATATCCGCACTGTCTTTTTGCTTTTCTTCTTCAATTAACGTCTGCTGCCTAAAAACCGATACTTCTGCAACAACCGAACTACACTCGCGAACACCGCTTTCTACTTTACCGTTACCCGCAAGCGCAGAAATTAGAAGCGACTTCCCGCTACTATTTCTACCTGCAATAAGGTAGTGCGAGGGTGGTTTTTCATTATTTAGTGCTAACGAAAATGCAGGGGTAATATATTGATTAGAAAGCTTTGTTTGAAATTCAGAAAGATACAGCATTAATGATCGCGAGTGGATAAGAAGTAGAACTATTGTGAAGTTTTCTGTTTATGTGTCAATGTTAAATAAGGCTTCAGCACCTCGCTTTGCTACCGAATGCAACAACGATAACTATCTAACCGCGAGGCGGCTTAAACACAAATTGTAAAATTTACGGCTATTTTCTAACCTTTTCCCGTAAAAATCTTACTGAAAAGCTGAATTACCTACACATAATATTTCTGTTATCTAAATTCTTTTCATTTTTAAATTTCAAAATAACTCATAACTTTCAATGGTTTGTGTCTTTTCTTATTGCTTGGCACTCGTTTTGCGACCTTATGTTTGTCCGCGAATCTAAGGAAACAAGAAATGGAAACCGAACATCGAGCCGTCAAGCATACTGTTCAATTGTGCCATAGTAATCAATTGGAAGTGAACGCTTCTGGTCGCTTCTCAGCGCCTAAAAAGCGAACTTCTAGCATAACGAAAAAACTCATTGTTGCTGCTTTTTTCTGGTTACCCTTGGTAGGTGTTGCCTCGACCGTTTCCACTTCAACGCCAAGAGCATTGGAAGAGGCTAGTACTGCTTCTGCCTTACAAGCACAGTTAAAGCAAATGAAAAGTGCTTATGCTTTTTATTCCTCTATCGCCCAGCAAGGTGGCTGGAAAGCCTTAAATGAAGACTTACTTCTTAAAAATGGCGCGTTAAGAAAAGCTGCTGCTGATGAAACGCCCATTTACAGTGAAGAGCAGGCTCAAGCGATAACTGCATTGGTCTCTCGTTTGGGCAGAGAATACCCCTCAATAAATACAAACTGCACCCATGCATTAACAGCAGTTAACTCCGCGCCATGCGTTTTCAATAAAGACGTTGAAAACGCTGTGAAAGATTTTCAACGCCGTCACGGCCTTCTAGTAGATGGTGTAGTTGGAAGAAAAACCCTTGCAGCGCTAAATGTGACAGCAAAAAAGAAAGCGCAGCAACTAGCGCTAAACATTACGCGCTTGGAAATGTTTGAAGAAAAAGACAGTGACGCTTATGTGTTAGTTAATATTCCCGAGTTCCGTCTTCGATATATTAGTAAAGGTAAAGTAAAAGCCACTAAAGACGTGGTAGTAGGTAAGCCAAGCTGGGCGACGCCTTCATTTAGCGATCACATAGAAAAATTTGTAGTTAACCCAGAATGGCGTATCCCGATTTCTATTGCCACGAAAGAAATAGCACCAAAAGTGGCGGATAACCCAAACTACTTAGAAGAAAACAACATTGTTATTCGCAAAGACAGTTTTGTTGATGATGAGTTGGTTGACCCCAATACGATTGATTGGGAAGACATGAAGCCTTATCAGTTCGACCATTTTTTAGTAAAGCTCCCCAACGAAAAAAATCCGTTAGGCAAGGTTAAATACCTTTTTCCAAACCGACACGCTGTATACGTGCACGATACCCCTTATCAGCAATGGTTCAAAGAAACGAACAGAGCCGCCTCTCACGGTTGCATTCGATTAGAAGACCCTTTTTCTTTAGCCCAACTTATAGCGGAAGAGCAGGGCGTAGATAGCTTAATGGATAATGTTATTTCGGCTCGCGAGCTAAGTCAGTCTAAAACCTTTCACCTTGAAGAGCCTTTGCCTATTCATTTGGTGTACTGGACCGCGTGGGCCGATGAAAACGGTAAGGCTAACTTTAGAAACGATATTTATCAGCGCGATAGACGCGATGCCGAAGCGCTAACGCAGGTAGCGTCTTTGTGAAAATAGGGTAAGTGATGATGGTAACGAAAGATATGAAGATGATAGTGAGCACCTTAAAAGCTTCGGTAGTGGCCCTGGTAATGCTCTCGACCGCGCAAAACGTAAATGCGAAACCCGTCGAAATGGTTCAGGGTAAAGCTTCTCAAACGGCCGCTCGTGCTGCGCCACATGAGCCAGTTGTAGTTGAAAACAAAGCTCACTTAGAAGACGCGGAGTTTAGCTTAAAAATTGATAATATTGTGGTGCCTTACAACGCTTTCTCGCTATTTGTATTGCCTGAAGAGGTTACCGAGCTAGAAATTATTTATCCACAACCGGACAAAACCTATCAGTTGTTTGAAAACGGTGTAATGGTTGAAAAATCCGAGTCTATGACATGGCATTGGCAGGCGAAAGATGTCCCTGGTGAGCAACGCCTAGAAATAAGAAGCGAAGACGGACAGGTCAATATGTCGTTAAATGTGTTTGTTATGGTTCCTGCCGAGGAAGTCCAAGGCGGACGATTAAAGTATTATCATATCGGGCCTTATCCAGATGAAAGTGAAATTAAAAACAAAGATGTTTATGTTGAACCTGAAGGGTTTATTGAAGTGACAGAAGAAAACCAAGAGCTACTTTTATCTCCTCATTTCAAGTTAAAGGAGTTCACCAGTAAACAGCGCTCTGGCTACCCTAAGTTTGTATATCTTCGCCCGTCTCTGCTGTTAAAGCTGGAAATGCTTAGAAGAGAGATGAACATGAACAGTATCAATGTATCGAACATGGTGATCATGAGCGGTTACAGGACTCCCCAGTACAACAAAGCTATCGGCAACGTTAAATTTAGCCGACATGTCTATGGCGATGCCGCCGACATTTTTGTAGATAATGACGGTAACTACAGAATGGACGACCTAAACAAAGACGGCGCGGTAAGTATCAAAGATGCTGACGTTATGGCTAGAATGATAGCCGAGCTTAATAAACGTAGTGAATATAAAGGCTTAATTGGCGGTCTAGGGGTATACGGCCCAAAACCTCACCGGGGGCCGTTTATTCACGTTGATACCCGAGGGATCAAAGCGCGATGGAGAAAGCCTTAAGCTCAGCAAATCTAAGGGACTGTTCAACCGTTTAAATATAAAGCTGAATAGCGTAGCTACTTTGCATGAGCGACAGGCATACGTTATTTTAGCGTACTAATTGTTATTAATTCTAAACTTAAGAGAGATTATGAGTATTACTAGCTTGCTTGGCGACAAGCAAAGATTCGATGTAAAACCTGATGATACGACTATGAAGGCTGTGGTGACCATGGCGAACGGTGGTTATGAGCAGTTAAATTACACCGATGTCCCCATGCCAAAACCACTTGCTGGCGAGGTGCTAGTTCAGGTTTTAGCAGCTGGTGTCAATAATACAGAAATTAATACTCGATTAGGTTGGTATTCTTCTAAAGTCACTCAAGGCACTGACGCGTTGGACGAGAATGACGAAGAGAAATCAAGCGCAGCAGAAGAGTTAGACGGTGGATGGAATGAACAAACCCCGTTTCCGTTTATTCAAGGGACTGACTGTTGTGGTCGAATCGTGGCGGTTGGGGAAGGCGTGGACCCTACACGTATCGGAGAGCGAATTTTAATACGTTCTTGCATTCGTAAAGATTCTTGGGACTCACTAGAAAATATTTGGATGGCGTCAGACTTCGATGGTGCTTTCGCCCAGTACGTAAAAATAACGGCGAGTGAAGCGTTCGCCGTCGAGTGCGATTGGTCGGATGCCGAACTCGGAACTATACCTTGCGCTTATGGCACTGCTGAAAATATGGTTCACCGAGCCGGCGTATCTAAAGGGGAGCATGTTTTGGTGACTGGGGCTTCCGGCGGTGTAGGTTCTGCTGTTGTGCAGTTAGCTAAACGCCGTGGTGCACAAGTTACTGCCGTTGTAGGCAAAAATAAAATGGACGTGCTTATGGAAATAGGTGCAGATCGCGTTATCGAACGTAACAGTGACCTAGTTGAAGTGTTAGGAGAAAAGTCCGTAGATGTAGTTGTCGATAACGTTGCAGGTGAAGGATTCACTCAAATGTCAGTGGTAATGAAACGCGGTGGTCGCTACGCTTCTTCCGGCGCCATCGCAGGGCCAATAGTCACGCTTGATATGCGCAGCTTTTATTTGAAAGATCTTACCTTTATTGGTTGTACTGCGTGGGACGAGCCGGTTTTCCCGAATCTTGTTTCATATATAGAACGCGGTGAAATAAAACCTATGTTAGCGAGAACTTACCCGCTAGAAGATATCGTAACAGCACAAAAAGATTTCTCTGAGAAAAAGCACGTGGGTAAAATTGTGTTGCTGCCTCCTGAGCAAACGCCACCGCAACAGGATTTTATCGATAGCTTGAAACAATGAGTACTATGTTTCAACTACGGTTAAATTGTTTTAGATGACATTAAAATGCCCGCTAAATGCGGGCATTTTACTTTTTGCTAGTTGCTAAACCTTTTATTGCCCCCGTACCGGCAAGGTTCATCAAACGACGAAATCTTGGGCATTCTAAGTGGCTTGGTGCTGTACAGGCGGCCGCATGTTTCAGACCATCGCGCATGGCTGTGAGCTTTTTTATTGTTCTGTCTAGTTCGTTGGCTTTTCTCAGTAGTAGTTCACGATTAATTTCAGGCTTTGCCTCGTTCCCCAAAATGCCCGCAATTTCTTCTAAAGAAAAACCTGCAGCGCGACCTAATGCAATTAATTCAAGCCGCTCTAGTACATTCGGGCTAAAAACGCGACGTATACCTTGCCTACCAATAGAAGTGATAAGACCTTTCTCTTCATAAAACCGCAGCGTGGATGCTGAAACTCCGGATTTTTTGGCAACTTGAGATATTTCCATACATTTTTCCAAAGGAATGCTTGACTTAAAGTTAACTTGAAGTTGTAGGCTAGCATCTCTAACTAATTGAAACTAGCTGTTGAGTGTTAATATGCAGAATATTGTTTTTATCGTGTTAATTGGTATTGGGGCTACCCTAGTGATGGATTTGTGGGCGCTGCTAAGGCAACAATTGTTTAGTATTGCTCCAACAAATTGGGGCATGGTAGGGCGTTGGATAGGGCATATGAGAAAAGGACGGTTCTCCCATACTTCTATTGCAAACGCCGATGCTGTGAGTGGTGAGAAGATCATTGGTTGGACAGCGCATTACGTGATTGGTATTGGCTATGCGGTGTTACTTTTTCTTTTATTTGGAGAGACTTGGTTGCTTCAACCCACGGCTGGGCCAGCTTTAGCACTAGGTATAGCCACAGTAGTTGCACCGTTTTTCGTATTGCAGCCTGGTATGGGCGCAGGAATTGCTGCGTCGAAAACGCCTAATCCTAACGCTGTTCGCCTACACAGCGTTTTAAACCATGCAGTATTTGGCTTAGGGTTGTACCTTTCGGCATTGGTTCTAAGGCTCGTACTTTAGACGTGGCTATAATCGCTTGTTGATTAATTGAATAAAGTTCGGCGTATAATGCGTATTGAAATAAAACGAGCGTAAACGAAGACAGGATGAAAATTTCACTGGAAGAAATAAACAAATCTAACTATGAGCAGGTTTGTGACTTGGACGTGGCCGAAGATCAGCAAGCGCTTGTTGCGTGCAATATGTGGTCGCTGGTTGAGTCTTTTTATAATGATAACCATACCTGTAAAGCCATTTATTGCAACGACCAGCCCGTAGGATTCTTGATGTGGGTTCAGGAAACGCCAACTAAGGTGTCTATTTGGCGCTTTATGATTGATGAGAGCCATCAAAATAAAGGAATTGGCAGAGTTGCTTTATCTCAAGCTATCACGCTTATAAAGCAAACTTCTGAGCTCAAATTTATTGAGATATGCTATAACCCTAAGAATCCTGTCGCCAAAACCTTCTATTCAAGTTTTGGTTTCGAAGAAGTGGGTTTAGATGAAGAAGGCGAAGACATGCTTGCTGTTATTGCCATTTAGCCACGGTTAAAAATAATGAAACAGAGAAGCTTAAGGGATCTTAAGATATGGACGTCATAGATATTAAGACTTTTATTCCAAGCAAAAACTACGACATTTCTAAAGCATTTTATTCTGAGATTGGATTTAATGCAGAATACGTAAATGAAGATCTAACACTGTTTGAAAATGGTGATTGTCTCTTCTTTCTTCAGCGCTTCTATAATCCTGAATTGGCGAATAACTTTATGCTACAAATCTGTGTGGCAGACATTCAGGACGCTTTTGAATTGTGCTCGCGCTCTTTACATAAAACGAAAATTTCATCAATTGAGCAACAACATTGGGGAAGCATTTTCTATCTATGGGGCCCGTCGGGCGAACTACTTCACATTACCGAATTAGGTAGCTAGCCGTTTAATTATCGGCAGCTTTCTGTCCTAAGGCGGCAAGTCGCCTCCGCTTTTCATGCACGGCCTGACGATAAACATCAAGTTCTTCTAACACTGAGAAAAGTACATCTCCTGAAACTAGGCGCTTTACGTCACTAGGTTATCAGCAATTTTTTTCAATGTAACCTTCAATGTAACGGTCAATGCTGCTTGTAGTCTCTCTTTGGTGTGAATTTTGCAAAAGCCTGTTTAAAGACACTGAAAATGTCGGTTTGCGTAGTAGCTGATCACTGTTTTTCGATGAGTTTTTGCTTCTTTCCGATAGAAATTTGACGTTTTTCACTGGACACGTGTAATGAAAAGTATGACAAAACCTGTCTCTCACGCTTTGCTGACAGAAAATGGTCGCTTGGTCGCGAAAGCCTTGGCATATACCGCGCTTATCTTGGGCTTACTCTCTGGTTGCTCTTCATCTGACGAACCTAAGAGTCAATTTGCGCAAATCGATACCAGTGAGGTAACTGCCTTAGGCAATGTGGAATATCACACATACATGTTGGCCAACGAGCTTTTCGAGGATGTGGGCCCAGCGCGCCAGTCTCGCTATGCGGTAGTCGGCTTTGTACCTGCCGATACCATGAAATACAGTGCCGACCATCAACACCCGTTAATGTTGTTGGGCCATCAACTTGAACAGGGAATGATTACTGAGGCGACGAAAAGAGGCTTTTCTACTCAAGAATTTAAGCTTTCGAACGATATAATTGTTAGTAACGAAAGCGACAGAGTGTTAACGCGCAATATCGACCAGCTTTCTAACATTGAGCGCGTCGATTTTTATATTACCGGCACTATGGTGTACCAAGAGTCTGGTGCGGTGGTTAACGCTCGAATTATCAACGCTAGAAATAAAAACATTGTCGCTGCGGCAACACGCTTTTTCCCTGCCGAACTGTTTTGGCGAGAAGAGCAAGTAACAACCCGAAACGGCAAGTTATACAGAACTGAAGGTACGAGGTAACCCCATGAAAAGACGAAATCAATACGCGGCGCTTTCGCTCTGTGCCTCACTGCTAAGCGTTAGCGGGTGCTCTATGATGATGGGGGAAGAAGAGGTAGCAGCACAGGCGCCTCAGCGCCCGGCCATGAATGTTATCGATATTACAGCCGCTGACCGTGCTCCCTCAAAGCCAGTCGAAAGTACCAATGATACCCAATCTCAGGGTATGGACGCGTATGGCGCCATTGGTCAACCTCCTTTGTATTCGAGCGTACAGGGCGCGTATAAAGGTCGACCTCTAACCAAGCACATTGGCGACTATGTGAAGAACATGGCGCAAGACTTAATTGCGAATATGGAATATGTGAATAACAAGACACCTATCGGTGTAACCCATTTCGCATTGTTAGACACTGACTTGCAGAAAACGGATTTGCTAGGCCGTCAGATGGCGGAATCTTTTGTTCACGAACTGCATAAATTCCGCGTGCCGGTTATCGACTTCAAAGCCACCGAGTATATTCGCATTACTGACGATGGCGATTTTGTATTAAGCCGAGACTATTTGGAATTGAGCAGCAGCCTTTCTATTGAATATGTGCTAACCGGAACCATGACCAAGCATCAAGGTGGCGTTTTGGTTAACGCGCGTATTTTAGGCATGGAGTCACGCGCCGTCGTAGCAACCGCACAAATGTTAGTGCCGTTCTACGTGGTAGATGCACTTATTCCAAGTGACGGTAGTCAGCAAAACGGCATGCGCGATGGCGTAAAGTTAAGTCGAGGCTAGGAGCAGCAACATGATGTTTAGCCGTAACCTCAATGTAGCGCTTAAAAAGCGACTGACCTGCGCGCTGGTGTTTTGTGGTTTGTCGCTTAGCGGTTGTACAAGCACCAAATCCATAGGTTCTTTTTGGCTAGGTGAAGATGGCGAAATTACCCATCATGAAGAGCCGGTCCCTGTGCCCAGCCGTTCAGGCTTCCAATACACACCAGACTCGCGAGATAGAGAATATCAGCAGCATGTTGCGGTAGAGCCCGGCTATAAAGACCCGCTACATAATGGGTACTCACCGTCCCAAACCCACAAGCGGCTGAACGATTACGCCTCGCAGCTGGCCATGGAGTTAATGGAAAATACAACCCGGTTAACTCAACAAGACATGGTAGGTGTGGCGAGTTTTGTTCGGCTTAATCAGTCGCTCAACAACAGCACAGTGCTTGGGAATCAACTTTCTGAATACTTAATTGCCGAACTTCAAGATTTTGGATTAGCGATTGTCGATTTTAAACTGGCAGGTGGGATTACCGTTACACCGGTAGGCGATTTCGTTTTAACTCGTGATGGGGCAGCCCTTGCTAAACAGGTTGAAATGGACCATGTGGTAACCGGCACTATTATCGAGGATGACCGCGGTGTGCGTGTTAATGCGCGTATTGTGTCGCTAAAGAACAAGCAAGTTGTGGCAAGCGCAAACGTGTATATTCCTGCGTTTATCGTAATGGACTTAAACAAAATGGCGAGGGCCGTCTCGCCATAATCCTATCGAGTAACGCCCACCTAATAGCGTTACTCATTTCTTTAGCATAACCGCTATCTATCTACGTTCAACTAAGTACGCTATACAGTGCGTAACATATTCTCTAGCCTAGCTCTGGCTTCTTATCATCTCTCTTGTCATAAAGCGGCTTGTGTTCACCGCATTGAGAAGGTCATTGCTTAGTGGCAATGGCTCCTTGCATAAACTGCTTACTAGTACCTCAGCCATCAATGGCGCCGTAGTTAAACCACGTGAGCCTAAACAGGTTAGGGTACTGACCACGCTGTTAGGCAGCAACGGCGCGCTTGTCAGTGGTTTACCTACGCTTAACATGGCGAACTGGCTTTTGATCACGTCAAAGTTATGCAAAGCACCAACCACAGGCTGATGGTCAGGCGAGCCCAAACGCGTAGCCGCCCTTGCTTTGCCGTCGTGTTGTAATGCCTGAACTATGCTGGTGTTTGCCAGTGCCTGTTCATGTGTGGCAAGGTTCGTTTCAGTTTCTTCGTTTCGAACCTCCGTAGTTAAGTCGTTTTTCACGTAGGTTGAACCTAGCGCATGCCTACCCTCTAATGCCGGAGTCATATAGCCCTTGTGACATAAAACCGTATTAAGACCGTCGATAGGAGGTTGCGTAGGAATGGCTTCTACTTGGCCGCGAACAGGGCGAAGAGAGAGACTGTTAAAATCTTCTGAATTTATTGCCCCTGCGCCCAACGCAAGGATAAGGTGATCGGCAATAAGGTTTTTTTCATTACCGCTGAGTGCCGGCTTCTCTTGGGGTAAACCGGCATTGGCAGTAGCGCACGCCGTTTCATTTCCACCACATTTTTCAGGCTCACTAACATTAAAACGAATTTGTACTTGCTGTCTTACTGCCCCGTTAACGGCCTCGCCTGAAGCTATTTCCACATCATCCGCATCAAGAACGCCGGGTGAAGCGCCACCTTCTTGATTGTGTGGCGTTCCCTCAATCACTTTATGCGATACATAGGTGTGATTGGGTTTCAGCGTGAGTTTGCCGCTTTGAAGTGCTTCTTCAATCATGGCATTAACTAGCTGTGGAGGAGAAAGCCATCCGCCCAAGCCAATGTACAAGCCAGAGTAAGGAAGGGCTAGGTTAGCGATATCGCTCACTTCTTTACTGTCCACGGGCTTAATCAAAGCTTCAGGCCATACATCGGCTGTCGCAAGTTTATTTTGGCGCTCTGCTACTTTGTCGTTAAAGCTTAGTTGAATTACGCCACAGAAATCATGGGCAACGTCGGCTAGACCATTGTCTTTTACATGTTTAATAATATGGTCGTAGGCTTGGCGCGCATATAAAAAACTGTGTGCCTGAATGCGGCTAGCAATGCTTGCTTCACTGTGAAGCTGGGGGTAAAACCCACCTTGCGGGTTGCCAGACGCACCACTTGCAAGGGTGTCACCATCAAAATATAGCGTGGTGTTAATGCCGCGCTTCACTAACGCAAGGCACGCCGTGGCTGCCGCAAGGCCTGAACCAACCACTGCAACTTTGCTCGCCTCGGTAACTGAACTATTAACGTAGCGGTAGTATGGACCATTTGGCAGGCGAAGCTTATGTTGTACACTGTCGTTAGCGGTGTTAAAAACGCCAGTCAGCATGTCGCGCTTACGGCCAAACCCCTTACGCTTTTTGATGTCAAATCCTACGCCAGCAAGCCCACGCTTTACGATGCCCGCAGCGGTAAATGTGCCAAAGGTTGTGCCGGTCTTTGACAAGCGAGCCATTTGGCTAAACAGAGCATCGGTCCACATGTCAGGGTTTTTGCTAGGTGCGAAACCATCTAAAAACCAAGCATCAATCAACCCTTCTATAGGTGCGTGCCACTGGGGTAAGAGTTCATGAACATCACCAATCCACAGGTCGAGCGTTGTTGAGTGGCGTTCGAAATACAAGCGGTGACAGCCCTCGAGCCCCATGGGGTAAAGCTCAGCTAGCGCTTCCGCTTCTGCTTTAAGGGCAGGAAAAGCTTCTAGTGCACGTTGCATATCCTGTTGAGGCAGTGGAAACTTTTCTGTGGTAATAAAGTAAAGGTGCTTAAGCGGATGATTCGGGTTCGTTGCTTTAAATTCATTAAAAGCACGCATGGCAACTAAGAAATTCAGCCCAGTTCCGAAACCTGTTTCAGCGATGACAAAAGTAGGGTTGCGCCACTGTTGCCAGCGTTCAAGAAGGTCGTTGCCTGCTACAAAAACGTGTTGGGTTTCATCTATACCGCTGTCGTTAGAAAAATAAACGTCGTCAAAATGGTCGGCGACAGGCGTACCGCTCTCATTAAAATGAACCTGTGCATGCTTAGATTTCACTGTTTATTTTTCTCCGTTTATGTTGTTTTGGTGTTGGCACTCTAAATTGGGGGTTGTTTTTACTCGTTCATCAGCTTGCCCATCCGACGATTGACTTGAAACGTCAGAGCTAGTTTGTTGTGTTAGTGAACAAGACGCCTCTGCGAGTGCTGAAAAGTGCGAGGTGACTTTACTAGTAACGCGCTGTGCGCCAAGCATACCGCCAATGGTGACCCATGTACCGTTAATGTCGATTAATCCGCGGTGATCCATGGTAGGCGCTACAGCTTCTGTTTTTGATATAACCCAGGTTTCTTCTGCAATATCAAAGGTCCAAATTGCGCTATCCGCATTTGAAGGCTCGCCGTTATAGTCAATGCCATTGTAGTTGTAGGGGTTAGTCGAGCCACCCACAAAATAGATTTTATTGGTGGCCTCATCGCCCGCTGCGGCCATGCGATAGCGCGCAGTACCCGTTGGATGGTCAAGTGTGCGCCAATCAATTTTCAAAGGGTTTTGCTTATCAATTACACCTTTAAAGCAGGCGGTTTCAGCAGCAAAGCTGCGGCGTTTATCGTTGTGCGGTGTTACCGATACGCCGTCACAAATTACCATAGTGTTATTAACGATGCCGCCAGCGTGCCCGAATACCGGATTACCTAAGAATGGGCTCGCCTGTTGCCATTGACCGGTTTGCGTATCGTAGGCCTGCACAAGATTTACGTTGCCATCGTTGTGCCAGCCAGAAACTAAGTACACGTAACGGTCTTGGTAAACCAGTGCAGTTGCATCATCAACAGGGACGGGCATAGGCGCCAAAAGCGTATATTCCCCAGTTGTGGGCGAATATTTATAAACATCTGGCGTACTAATTTCATTGTGATGTTCATCCACCGTGTAGCCGCCAAAAATATAAACGCTGTCTTTAACACCCACGGCTACGGATGCCAAGCGGCCTTTTAGCGCAAGGCTGGATGGAACTGGGGGAAGGGCTTGCCACTGCAAAGGTTTATCGTTGTTGTTGATAACAAGCTGCCAAGCACGGTTGTGAACATCGTTATGGGTTTTACCTTTACCCAGTCCCATAAAACTAAATACATATTGTGTGTCGTCTATGGTGACAGAAGCTACGGCATTGTTTGAAACTGGCTCTGGTAGCGCGGGGAGGGCGATAGGCGCAGCTGTTGCTGAGACAGTCGCTGCAGAAGCAATGATAAAGGCAGCCACCACGAAAGAAAGTCGGGGCACCGCACTTAGGAAAATGCGTAGAGCAATGTTTCTTGGCTTTTTTAATAACACAGCAATCTTCAGTTTTATCTAAATTTCGAACGTTTGGCCGCGTATTCTACCTGTCACCTTTTTGTTTTTCCGCAAAAGTTTGTACCTGTTTAAAACTCTTCTTTTCTTATTGCTTCTGCAAATAACAATCTATCAGTAAAAACAATACGTTTATTTGATTGTTGTTGTAAATAATTTGTTAAGTTTGACCGTAGGTCTATTGAAGATTGTTCAGGGAGAAGATATGGCGGGCGTGTTTCACCAATGTGGTCAAAGCATTTGCAAACGCACTAGAGACGAAATGGATGAACGTGCACGTATCATCGCGCATGCACTTGCTGAGCAAGGTGTGTGCGATAACGATGTGGTAGCCATTTTTATGCGAAACCACGTCGACATATTCGAAATAGTAGAGGCATGTCGATATGTGGGCTCGCGCTATGTTTTACTTAATTGGCACAGCCCTATTGTCGAACTTGTGCCTATTCTGGACGACTGCGGTGCTAAAGTGCTGTTCGCTCATCGCGATTTACTAAAGGGTGAGAATGACCTCAAACCATTGTCACTCGTTCCCACCTTGTCAGCGATATACACGATTAAAACGCCAAAAAGCATTTTAGAGCGCTATCATCTTACAGATAATTCACTGTTAGCATCCGAGCCGAAAGCTGGGGAACAGTACCAGTGCTTTGATACGCTATTAGCTGCCCCAAACGCAAAGCGGCACAGTAAACCGCCAAAACGTTTTAAAGGCATGTTTCCCTACACATCTGGCAGTACCGGAAAACCTAAAGGTATTAAGCGAGATGAAGACCTAACGCGGCCAGACCCGTATTTGATATTTAAGGGGCTGTCTGAAGCATTAATGCAGCTATCAATAGGTGATCGCTTTTTCGTCTCGGCACCACTTTATCACAGTGCACCACACGCGCTTACGCTCTGCTGTCTGGCAGCGGGTAATATTGATGTATACATTGAGCCTCAATTCGACCCCGAACGCTTTTTACAGGACATAGAGCGGTTTAAACTGACTCACGCTTATATTGTTCCCACTATGATGGTGAGGCTACTTAAACTGCCCGAGTCGATAAGAAGCAAATACGACACCTCAAGCTTGCGTTTTGCCTTATCAACGGGGTCTGCACTGCCAGGCGACGTGAAAGAAGCAATGATTAACTGGTTTGGTCCAATTTTCTATGAGTCTTACGGCGCTAGCGAATTAGGCTTTATGACCTTAATTTCATCTCAAGAGGCATTAGAGAAGCCTAATTCTGTGGGCAAGCCCATTCCCGGTGCAGCACTTAAAATACTGAGCGACAATAAAGAGGCTTGTGAAGTAGGGGACGTTGGCGTTATATACGCGCATCTTTCTATGTTCGCGCCATTCAAATATACCAATACTACGGGCACGCCGAGTGACTTACATGTTGGTGAATTCACGACATTAGGCGATATGGGTTATGTGGACGAAGATGGCTACTTATATATTTGTGATAGGAAAAAAGACATGATCATCTCAGGTGGCGCCAATATATTTCCTGCTGAAATAGAAAGCGTCATCATAGAAATGCCTGAGGTTGCAGACTGTGCGGTATTCGGTGTGTCTGATGCTGAGTATGGCGAAAAAGTCGTGGTGGCTGTTCAATGCTCACCCGGCAATACGCTTTCTATTGATACCCTACACGGGTATTTAGGTGGCAAGCTAGCGCGGTTCAAGTGGCCTAAAATGTTGCAAATACTCGATGCTCTGCCCAGAGAAGATACGGGTAAAATATTTAAGAACAAACTTAGAGCTCAATTTAGTCAATAAAAGAAACCACTAAAGCTATTTTGAAGGTTTTGTGAAGGTATAAATTAACGCTGGTCATGACCCTGTGCATTCGTGCTACATTGGACTTATTCCTAATAGGTAAGCTTAGACAAAGACGGTAAAAACGAAAAAGAAGGGAAGTGGTAAACCACCTGTTTGTACACTTAAGCCCAGAATTGAAACAGGTACTGCGACGCTGAAGTTTGGCTAACTTGAGCTTGGTTATTGGCAGAGCAGACCACTTTACCATTCAAAATCGTTACCATAAGCCGCAACAACGCAAAGGGTAAACTATGAGAAGAGCAGTTATCACCGGTCTTGGTATCGTATCAAGCATCGGCGTAAATAAAGAAGACGTACTTGCTTCACTTAAAGCGGGTAAGTCTGGAATTACATTTTCAGAACAGTTCGCCGAAATGGGCCTTCGCAGCCAAGTTTGGGGCGACATCGAAATCGATTTAAAAGAGCACATCGACCGTAAAGCAATGCGTTTTATGGGCGATGCAGCAGGCTATGCATACGTGGCAATGCAGCAAGCCATTGCAGACTCTGGACTAGAAGAAAGCGATATTTCAAACGAGCGTACAGGTATTATTGCTGGCTCAGGTGGCGCGTCTTCTGAAAACCAAGTGCTTTCTGCGGATATTCTTCGCGAAAAAGGCGTTAAGCGTGTGGGCCCCTACATGGTGCCTCGCTGTATGGCTTCGACGGTATCAGCTTGCTTAGCGACACCGTTTAAAATTCGCGGCGTGAACTATTCAATTGCCTCTGCGTGTGCCACCAGTGCCCACTGTATAGGTAACGCACTAGAGCTTATTCAACTTGGTAAGCAAGACGTAGTATTCGCCGGTGGCGGTGAAGAGCTACATTGGTCACTATCAAGCCAATTCGACGCGATGGGCGCGCTAAGCTCGAAATATAATGACAACCCAGCGGTTGCATCACGTACTTATGACGCAGCACGCGATGGCTTTGTAAGCTCTGGCGGCGGCGGTATGGTCGTTGTTGAAGAACTTGAGCACGCACTAGCACGCGGTGCAAAAATCTACGGTGAAGTAGTAGGTTACGGTGCTACATCAGATGGCTTCGACATGGTTGCACCATCGGGTGAAGGCGCAATTCGCTGTATGAAGATGGCGATGCAAAATATCGATGCTCCAATCGATTACTTGAACACCCACGGCACGTCTACGCCTGTAGGCGATGTGAAAGAACTTGCGGCGATTCAAGAAGTGTTTGGCCAAGCGGGCGTACCTATTAGTGCAACCAAATCATTAACGGGCCACGCACTGGGCGCAGCGGGTGTAAACGAAGCTATTTATAGCTTGTTAATGATGGAAAATAACTTTATCGCGCCATCAATTAACATAGACACGCTGGACGACGCGGCACAAGGCTTAGATATTGTTACCCAAGCACGTGAAGCAACGCTGAACACAGTGATGTCAAATAGCTTTGGCTTCGGCGGCACTAACGCAACGCTGGTTATGCAGCGTTATAATGGTTAAGCAAAACCATTAGAACTAATAAGTTTTTAGCTTCATTTAAGAAGCTTGAAAACAAAAAGGGCGTAAACCCGAACACCACGAGTGTTTGTGTTTATGCCCTTTTTTATTGGTGTTATCTATAGCTTTCTAAAGTAAAGATTGCGAACACGACCGTTAGATATCCTAAAGCCATTCACCTTGCCGTGAACATCACGCTCAAATAGGATATCGCCAATTTGTGAGCTAAAAAAGTCATCTTTGACTGGCGCAATATAATGGTCGCTTAGACGGTGATGAGAAATTTTCAGCTGTTTATTTTCTGGTGAAAAGTGATAAGTGGAAGAAAGTTCAGGGCTGAAGTAACTGCCGGCGAATTGCGATAACCAGGTTTTGGTTATTTTGACTGGTGTATAGGCAACCGACACATACGTATCGACATTGTCTACTTTCACTGTCATTAAGCTTTTCTCGTCATTTTTAGTAAATTTAACATAAATCTCTCCCTCTACATTCAGCATCTTGAATGTGTTTTTGCTGATAGGAGCGAGGGCGCTTACGTCGTCTTGGCCCCTTGAATACATTAATTTACCGTTTTCTAAATATATCTCTCGTGAGTACGTTTCTGGTTCATACCAATAGTGACCCACAAAGGCATTTAGTATGTCTTCACTTAACTCAAGAGAATCAGATATTTGTTTAGGTGAGATTGACTCCAGAAATGCGTCAGCAATCGCGTTCTGAGGGGGAGGGTTGTTTTTCTTTATAAGCCTGTCAGCAATTTGCAGAGCCAATTCCCAAGGTCTTGCATCTGCGCCATTATTCAATATTGCTATTGCTAAATTTTGTTTAGGAAATCGAGCCAAATACGAACGAAATCCTGCGTCTCCGCCGCTATGCTGAATATATTTGGTACCTTTGTAGTAGCTAATAAATTGCCCATATGCACCACCAAATGTTTCTCCGTTGTTTAAGGACGCAAGGGTATTCATTTGCTCGATTACGGCAGGGCTACCCACAGTCGGTTCGGTGAAATTAGCCGACCATTTCAGCAGATCTTCTGCTGTCGTAAACAAACTTGTTGCACCTACATTTGAAAAGTTCAGCACACTTTTTTTGTAACCATTGCCGCTGCGTTCGTATGAGTAGGCCCTATTGCTAACGATCTTTTGATGGTCGTCGTAAAACAAGCTGTTACTCATATTCAATGGCGTGAACAGCCTTTCCTGTGTGAATTGAGCAAAAGATTTACCACTAACACGTGCAACAACCTCTGCTAATAGTGTGAACCCGGTATTTGAGTACAGAAACTCTTCTCCCGGTTTGAAGTTTAGCTCTTTCTGTTTTGCTACCATTTTTAGTACGTGTTCGGTAGTGATTACGTCATCTAATCGCCAACCAGCCATACGCAACAAATTCCATTGATCACGCATGCCGCTTGTATGTGATGCTAAGTGTCGTAAGGTTATAGTGTGACCAAAATCCGGTACTTCTGGAATGTATTGTCGTATGTCATCATCGAAATTTAACTTACCTTCTTCAGCAAGTAGAAGAATGGCGAATACGGTAAATTGCTTCGATACAGATGCAACGTGAAACATAGTTTCTGGCGTAACAGGTATATCGTATTCTAGGTTTGCGCTGCCATAACCTTTTGAAAATATAATCTCTCCATCCTGCATTACTGCAACTGAGGCCCCTGGCTTATTAATATCATCGAATTGGGTAAATAGCCGGTCAAACTCGAGTGTTTGTTGTGAAGGGCCATTAAGAGGCTTTTCAGGTTTTGAAGATGGTTGGCAGGCGCTTAAACCAATCAATAGTAGTAAACTAATGACTAGACGCGCTGCAAGATTAGGCATTTTAACGATTCCTTGTTATCACTTATTTTCAATTTTTTCCGACGAAGAGCAAACGTCAATACGCTGTAGAAAAACGCAAAAGCTATTAAACCGCATAATAAGGCAGTGACTCAAATATAACACACGATTTTTGTTCGACAGCTGCTTTTACGCAATCCTTGCGCTACTTGCTACTTGCTACTTGCTACTTCTCAAACAACATAAGATTGCTCGATACCGGTCATGGCTGATTTGAGTGTTAGGCCACTTTTTGTCTTTTGAAGCCAGTGATTTTGAGGGGCCGACGTGTACGTGAAGCAGAAGGTCGGATTTTGATTAAGTGCAGTGTTTCGAGTGGCGCTAAACTAGTCGTTTAACGAAGTGCTCTGGAGCCACCTGTTAAGCCAAACTTTTATCACTTCATTGGCAGTCTTTGCCAATATCTGCCATAATTTGAGGGTGGTGAACATTCGGAAATAGACAATGGCAACTTTAAATGTGTCGCTTCCTGACGAAATGCGTACGTGGATTGATGAACAAGTAAAAACTGGCAAATTTGCTAATGCTAGTGATTATATTCGCGATTTAGTACGTCGCAATCAGAGTGAGCGAGAGGCAATTAGCTTAGCTCTCATAGAAGGTGAATTGAGTGGGAAAAGTGATAAGAATGTTTTAGATATTATTCAAGCTAAGAAAACCCGAGCCTCAGAATGAATAAATATACCCTCTCTAATAAAGCAGAGGAAGATATCTCCGTGATTTACGATTATTCAGCCAATATTCATGGCGTAACTCAAGCTGAAGCCTATCTTGTTGCCCTACACGAAGCTCTCGTTATTTTGGCGGAAAACCCTAGTATCGGTACTTCAGCAGAGGATATCAGAAAGACTTACTTTCAACTGCCAGTTCATAGGCACATGGTCTTCTATAAAAAAGTCGATGATGGTATTTTCGTCATTAGGGTGCTTCATCAACAAATGAAATACTCTATGCATCTATCCGATTGAAACTCTCAGGAAAGACCTAGTAATGCGGCGAAAGTGCCAAGTCAAATAGAGAAACAAATTACTCATTAAATGTCTGCTCATTTATTTCGAGCAACAATCACTACAGTAAATGAGCGATTCCGCTAATTATTTCGGTCAATTAAACTGGTAACGACTAAACAGAGTTTCTGGCTCGGGAATAGTGATTTTCCCATAATGCCGTTTCAGTAAACCTTCACTTTCAAGCTCACCTAAAAGCTGATTAACCGTTTGCCTGCTGCTGTTTATCATTTGCGCTAAAGACTCTTGCGAAAGGGTGAGGGTAATCGCATTGTTTCTTGGTAAGTGCTGACCGTAGCTGGTGGTAAGCATTAAAAGCCGTTTTACCAGTTGGTGCTTAAGGCTAAGCCCTGCGCTCGAGTCAATAAACTGAAAAGCACTGCGCACCCGTGTGCATAAAAGGCGAGTAAAATGCGGGTAGAGTTCAGGATATTGCTCAAGCAGTGCTTTAAACGCGTTCTTTTGAATAATCGCCACGGTGCAATTTGTCTCGCAGAAGTTGTCGTGAGTACGAGGGAGGTCGTCAAACATCGATATCTCACCAAACCAGGTGCCGGGGCCCAGTAGCGCAAATAGCATCTCTCGACCATCTACGCCCACTGTAACAACTCTTAAACGGCCCTCGCATACCCCATAAAAACCGACACCGTCTTCACCTTTGGCATGCAGTTGCTGCCCAGCTTTTAGGTGTTTTAGACGCATCTTGTCGAACATGGCTTCCTGCAAATAGGGTGGAAGCGCGCCGAACCATGTAGAGCTAGCGAGAACAGGTTTAAATTTTTCCATTTAACAAATTTCTTACAATGTCGTATATCCGACAGTGTATAGCAATTACTGCGCGTAATGTAGGCGGTAAGAAAAAGTAAGTGGAAGTTTTATTGAAACGCTCAAGGTAGCGAGCCTTCCACCTAGGGCTCTCCCGCCTCAAATGAAATTAATTTGTACATTAAAAGAGTAAAGCTATGACAGATTCAGTAAAGTCGAAAGTTAGCAGTGAAGAATGGCAAACCCGTGTTGACCTTGCCGCATGTTATCGCGCAGTTGCTATGTATGGTTGGGACGACCTTATTTTCACCCATATTTCTGCCCGTGTTCCTGGGCCTGACCATCATTTCTTGATTAATCCTTACGGTTTAATGTTTGATGAAGTTACTGCATCAAGCTTGGTTAAAGTTGATCTTCACGGTAACAAGGTAATGGAAAGTGAGTACGACATTAACCCAGCAGGTTTTACTATTCATAGCGCTGTACATGAGGCTAGAGACGATGCAAAATGTGTGTTGCATTTGCACACAGCAGAAGGTGTGGCGGTATCCATTTTAGAAGAAGGGTTGCAGCCATACTCGCAACAGTCGCTTTTTCCGCTGGCGTCGCTTTCCTATCATGCCTACGAAGGCGTGGCGCTAAACCCAGAAGAAAAAGTGCGATTGGTTCGCGACCTTGGCGATACCCAATTTATGATTTTGCGCAATCACGGGCTTTTAACCTGTGCAGACAATATTCCCGATGCATTCTTGTTTATGTTTATTATGCAGCGCGCCTGTGAAATTCAGTTAAAAGCGCAGGCAACAGGTAAACCGCTTATTCCAATTCACTCGGCTATTCTTGATGGCATTCGTACACAGGCCGATCAAGTCACCCGGCAGGCAGGTGGTTCATTGGCGTGGCCGGGTATCAAACGTCGCGTTGAGCGTCGCTTCCCTGGGTACGATAAGTAACGGTTTGAAGTTGAACGTTATCTAACGCGGTGCTCGCAAAAAAGGAGGTGAATAAAAAGAACGAGCTTAAGAGCGCTTGTCTTGAAAGCTCCCGTCTTAAAAGGTTGTGTGTATTTCGGCCGTAACTTACATGTAGCGGCCAAACGTGTATCAAAATGACGTAAATAAGAGCCAATTACTGACAAGATAAATTAAGGTCGCTGGGTTACTAAAAGCCTGACTTGAGGTACACTTAGCGCCATGAAAATACTTCTTGAAGATACCATTCCGTTTGGCACCGATTACCTTAATAGCGTAGGTGAGGTTGAAACCTATGCTTGGCAATCTCTTGTGCCTGAAATGCTGCGCGATGTAGATATTCTTGCGCTACGTTCTACTACTAAGGTTACCCCTGAACTGCTGACTAAGGCTAACAAGCTCAAGTTTGTTACTACGGCAACGGCGGGAACCAATCATCTAGATAAAATACATTTGGACAAGGTCGGTATTGCACATAGCAGCGCAGCAGGCTGTAATGCCGTTGCAGTTGCCGAGTATGTGTTAAGTGTTTTGCTGCACGCGCAAAAAGCCCAAAAGCTTGATTTATATAATGCGACAGTGGGAATAGTAGGCGCTGGTAATGTGGGGACTGCACTATCACGTATTTTAACGGCAGTTGGCATTGAACACTGCTTGTACGACCCTCCGCTACAGCAAGCGTTAGCCGGTACTGGTAAAACGAAGCATAACGGGCAGTCATTTGTAGATTTAGCACAAATAGCACAGTGCGACGTTATTTCGCTTCACGTGCCTTTTATTAAAGGCGGCGACTATCCCACTTATCAGATGATCGACCAAACTTTTCTTGAAGCATTAACACCTGACCAGCTGCTTATCAATGCATGCCGGGGCGAGGTTATAGATGAAGAAGCGTTACTTAACCTGCTTCAACAAGAACAGACGCCAACAGTAGTGCTTGATGTATTTGATAATGAGCCTGCCATAAACACAGCACTATTTGACCACGTTTGGTTTGTTACGCCACATATTGCGGGTCATTCTGTAGAAGGAAAAGTGCGCGGTACGCAAATGATTTACGAACAAATTTGTGAGGTAGTGGGTACAGCACCAAACAAAGCGCTTAGCGACTTTTTAGAGAAGACCAACCCGATCAAAGCTGCGTTAAATTCGCCAGAGGCAACGCGGTTGTCGGTTGATGATCTCATTGCCGTATTCCACAATGTGTATGACATTGCCATAGACGATGAGATAACGCGAAACGCATTTGCGTTAACGTCAGGCCATGATGAAACGCCAGACGCACACATTGCGAATACGTTCTCGGCACTGCGCAAGCAATACAGAGTGCGTCGCGAGTGCAGCGCCTATGCGTTACACTTGCCACAGAACACCAGTAAGCAAATTCAAAACACATTCACCGAGCTTGGCTTTCAGGTAAGCTTGGTTTAGTTATATATAAATTAGGAGCATAAAGCATTATGTCGCAAGCGTTTGACGTCGCGGTACTTGGCGCCACAGGTTTAGTGGGCCAAACCATGATTGAACTATTAGAAGAGCGAGACTTTCCGGTAAACCGTTTGTATCCGCTTGCCAGTAAACGTTCAGCTGGTAGTACCGTATCGTTTAAAGGCGAAGACATTGAAGTGTTAGATGCTGATGACTTCGATTGGTCATTAGTGCAGTTCGGCTTTTTCTCAGCGGGTGGCAGCATTTCTGCAAAATTTGCTCCGCTAGCCGCAGAGGAAGGCTGTATTGTTATCGACAATACTTCAGAGTTTCGTTACGAGCCAGATATCCCTCTTGTAGTGCCAGAAGTTAACGCGCATGCACTGGCAGAATTTCGCAATAGAAACATTATTGCCAACCCTAACTGCTCGACCATTCAAATGATGGTTGCGTTAAAGCCTATTCAAGATGCTGTAGGTATCGACCGCATTAACGTCTGTACCTATCAATCAGTATCGGGTGCTGGCAAAGAAGCAATGGAAGAACTGGCTAAACAAACCGCTGGCTTGCTAAACGCTCGAGAAGTTAAAAATGAAGCGTTCAGCCGTCAGATTGCGTTTAACGTTATCCCTCAAATCGATGTCTTCCAAGACAACGACTACACCAAAGAAGAAATGAAAATGGTGTGGGAAACGCAGAAGATAATGGGCGATCAAAGTATTTTGGTGAACGCGACAGCGGTACGTGTACCCGTGTTTTATGGGCACGCTGAGGCAATCCATTTAGAAACTAGCTCACCCATTGATGCGCAGCATGTCAAAGAGCTATTAGCTGATGCTCCCGGCGTTACTGTTTATGACGGAAACGAGCAGTTTCCTACTCAGGTAAGCAGCGCGAGCGGCAATGATATCGTGCACGTTGGAAGAATTCGCAACGATATTAGCCATCCATGTGGTTTAAACCTATGGGTTGTTTCTGACAACATCCGTAAAGGCGCAGCGACAAACAGCATTCAAATCGCAGAGACCTTGATTCGCGACTATCTATAGTTAGTAAAAGCGGTTAATTCTTTAGCCGCTTGTTCGGCTAAGCACAGGAAAAGGTAAATATTTTTCTGTGCTTGCCGATACGCAATGAAAGGGCTGTTATTGAAGTAACATAGACGGTTAACTTAAGGGGCATAGTAAGGCAATACTGTCGTCAAACTAGATCACCCTTGATAACTGGTTTATAGTTTGTAAAGTTAGGAACAAAACAACGTTAAAAAACAATAGACAGTCAGACACTTAGGCAAAGTGTAAGAACACTTAAAAGCGCAAAAAAATCTTACCGCCAAGGTCATAACAACTGTTAAACGCCAACTTGATGAGAAACACGACAAGGTGGCTTCAGAATAAAAATAAAAGCCAATATTTTCTTCAGTACTGATTGGCTAAAAAATCCGCCCACAGGTCACGGGTGGTAAAGACGCTTGAGGGCATATAGGACTGCTATGAAATTGCATTTGACGGGCTTACTTTTACTCACACTATGTTTGTCTGGCCCTATTATTACTGTAGATGCACAGGAACGTGTTACCTTTCTAAAAGGTCCTAAGGACGCTACCGACCAATTTTCAGGGTTGGAATATGGCCCTATAGATGCCAACGACACTCTGTGGCGAATTGCCGAGCGTTACCGCCAGAATAATAACCTGAGTGTTTATCAGGTGATGGCTGCCATTTATGAACTTAACCCCAACGCTTTTGAAAACGGCAATTTAAACCTATTGGTTGATGGTGCTGTTTTGAAGCTGCCATCAGAACGCTACATAGCTCGTATTGATAAGCAAAAAGCCCAAATGCGCGCTGAACAGGACGATAGGGCATTTGCAGAAATGCTTAACCAGCCTGGCAGCAGTGTCAAAAACATTAAACCGGCGTCTCCTTTAGTTAATCAGCAAGACCTTACCCAAACACAAACTGACATTGAGCAGAAGATAACCCGTTTAGATGCAGAGCAAACACGTCAATTCGATGAGTTGCGTATGCAATTTGCTGCTTCATTGGAAAACGTAGAAGCCATTCTTAACGAAAACAGACGGCTGTACGAGCGCGTTGAAGCAGTGAATGGGGAGCTAGAATCACTACGAGGGCAAGTTGAAGGCGACGTAAAATCACAGCTTGATATGCAGGTAGCGCTGCAGCAAGAGTTGCTGGATATGATTAAGGCCGAGCAAGCACAGCGCGAAGCAGAGAAGCAGTCATCTTTTCTTTCAGCACTAACTAGCCCAATTAGTTTAATAACCGGTTCGGCGCTGCTCTCGCTATTGCTCGTGGGTGGCTTAATCATGTGGCTATTGAAACGCAATAGCAAACCGGAAGAAGAACCTTCGCCCGGCCCTACGATTACTTCCGAAAGTGATGATGTACCTGTGCCTGACGCGGATATCGGCGATCTTTCAAGTGCTCTTGCGCCAGATTTAGACGATAACGCAGAGTTGTCAGACGATGATTTATTTAACGACGATGATTTACTTGATGACGTACTGACATCTGATTTAGAGGAAAGCTTGGATGACGAACTTGAAACGTTTGCAGACCTTGAAGACGACATGTTGGTGCCAGATGATGGCGGCGACGATCTATTTGAGGCCGGTGACGACGAGTTAGACCAAAGTGAGTTAGACAGCCTGTTCGATGACGATGACTTATCAGATAAAGTCTTAAATGATAACGATGATGATGACCTAGAAGGTTTCGACTTATCAGGCGATGACGATGTTTTCGAAGAGAGCGGCGACGACAGTAGCGAGCAGGAATCAAGCGAATCTGACGATGAATTAGCAAGCGATGACGTTGAAGACTTCGATATCGATGACTTACTCGACGATGTGCAGAGCCAAGAAGCGAATGAGCCAGATACCGACGAACTGGCGGATGTCGATGATATAGACCCTGATGAGATTTTAAATGAGGTCAATGAAGCATCTGAATCAGGTAACGTTGATGAAGATGATATTGACGCGTTACTAGCAAGCTCTGTGGAAGAGGTTGAAAACGACGTTGATGATAAAGAAGAAAGCGAAAGCCTAACCTCGCTTCCGAGTGTGGAAGATGAGGATGATAAGCCCGAGATAAGTATTGACGACTTGCTAGAAGAGCATGGCGTTGACGCGGGGCTTACCGATGAATTAGATAGCAATGATGACCTCATTAACGAGGATATGCTGAGTAAGCTTGATGACGAGATTAATCAGCAGAACAAAGAAATAGACAAAATAACCGACGATTTGCTTAATGAAATTGAGCAGATAGAGATGATGGGCGGTCTCGGTGACGATGATGAAGATGACGATTTTGATGAAGAAATAACGACAACGTCTCCTTCGCCGCAGTCTATTCAAAGCCTTGACGCTATCACTGATGATTTAGATGAATTTGATAGCGATGAGATAATTGATAGTGACGAGATAGAGTTGGATGCTGATTTTAGCGACCCACTATCCGACGATCTTATTGCAGAGCTACAGGCCGAGGATGAAGCTGCTGAACCGGATGGTGAAGAGCCTTTAGCGGAAAAACAGCCTTCAGCGGAAAAACAGCCTCTTTCTTCTGACGCCCCGTCAGAAGAAAGCGCCCCTTCGGATGTGTCGGAACCAATGTCTGAAAGCGATGATGGTGAATTCGAAGACCCATTTACCGATGAATTACTTGCTGAACTTGAAGCTGAATTAGAAGAAGAGCCTGAGGTTAGTCCTGAGTCTGATGACGAAAGTATAGACATTTCAGACGGTGTAGATACGGACAATGCCGAAAGTACCGAAAGTACCGAAAGTGAAGACAATGAAGGCAGCGAAGATAATGAAGCAGACTTTAGCGACCCATTAACTGACGAACTACTCGCGGAACTGGAAGCGGAAGAGTCGAAAAGTAGCGAAGATGTAGACCTACTAACCGACGAATTATTGGCGGAACTCGAATCAGACGCAGTACAGGACAGCGACGAAGCCGCCGAGGATGAAGCAGAGTTAGAGCCTGCGCTCGAAGAAGACGAATCAGCAGGCGAGGCCGCAGATGAAGCAGCAGAGTTAGAGCCAGCGCCCGAGGAAGATGAATCAGCAGGCGAGGCCGCAGATGAAGCAGCAGAGTTAGATCCAGCGCCCGAGGAAGACGAATCAGCAGGCGAAGCCGCAGATGATGAAGCAGAGATTGAACCGGCGCAGGAACAAGATGAAACATCTGGCGATCCACTAGATGATGCTATTGAAGCGTTTGAAAGAGAAATGATGGATGATATTCCATCGTTTAGTCAGATGGATACTGATGCTGTTGACCAAGAAGAAACTAGCTCAGCGCAAGAGAGAACCACACAACAAGATACGCCTATCGAAGATGAGCCGTCTTCCGATAATGATGAATATGACGATAGTTTATTAGATGCGGCGTTTGATGACATAGACAGTTTTGAACTTGAACAGGAAGTTGATGGTGTTGTTGACGATGAAGCGCCACAAGCAGAAGAAAGTGTCGAAGATGATGCGCTTTCAATAGATGAAGAAATTCCTGCTGCTGCAAGTTCAGACGAAGAAAACCCAATTGATGAAAATAGCGTTCAGGATAGTAAACAAAGCGAGTTTAACGAGCTTGACGATGTACCAGGCCTTGATGATTGGTTGACTGGTTCAGACGATGAAGATTCGGTGGACGACAATGAAATACTGGACGATTTAGATAGCGCAGAGTTTGATGAACTACTTCAAAGTCTTGAGTCGGACGGTTTAGCTGAACCTGCTGATATTGATGATGAAGATGAATCCACGGATTCTGAGCCAAAGCAAGATAACGAGGCTGAAGATACCTTCGAGCTTGAGCAAGATGATGAGGCCGAAGATACCTTCGAGCTAGAGCAAGATGACGAAGCCGAAGACACCTTCGAGCCAGAGCAAAACGACGAGGCCGAAGATACCTTCGCGCTAGAGCAAGATGACGAAGCCGAAGCTACCTTCGAGCTTGAGAACGACACAGACGAGTTAGATGATCTTGCTATTCCAGATGACGTTGATTTAGATATCGCCACGCCATCTGAGGTCGAGCCCGATGGGCCGCTGTCAGAAGAAGCACAAATCTCTGAAACGCAAGATAACGACCTGAAGCTTGATAACCCTGACTTAGACCTAGCGGCATTATTAAGTGACGGAGAAAGTGAAGGTGATTCGCAAACGCCACCTGAAGATTTTCTAGACGTAGAATCGTTAATGGATGACGGTGATGATGGAAATACAATAGACCCAGACAGCCAAATGCTAGACCTTGACGTGAGTTTATCTGATTTCACAGGCGTATCTGATGAGGATACTGTTATTGATATTGATAAAGACGCAGGTCAGAACGCTAACCTTGATTTGGCGCGAGCTTATATAGAAATGGAAGATGTGGAAGCGGCAAAAGAGTTACTTGACGAAGTAATAAAAGAGGGTAGCGAAGAGCAAAAGCAGGAAGCGGAGTCCATACTGGCTAAAATCGTATAGCGGACAATAGTTTTTAAAAAATTAATGAATATCGGCCTGTTTACTTTTACGGTATACAGGTCTTTTTATATGGGGCTTTTAGGTAGTCACATCGTTGCAAGTTGCTAATGAGATGACTACACTTAGCGCCTTTTTAGCGAAGGGGTAACACAGACATGGGGCGAATTGCCTTAGGGATTGAATACGATGGGGCTGCTGTTTACGGTTGGCAACGCCAGCGGGAGGTACCCAGTGTTCAAGAGCATCTTGAGAAAGCATTATCAACGGTGGCCAATGAGCCTATTGAGGTGCAATGCGCTGGACGCACTGATGCAGGTGTTCACGCCACTGGCCAAGTTGTTCACTTTAACTGTGACGCACCACGGTCAGAGCGTGCATGGACGTTAGGTGTAAATGCTAATTTACCAAACTCTGTTGCCGTTACATGGGCAAAAAATGTGGCTGATGATTTCCACGCACGTTTTTCAGCTACCCATCGCCGCTATCGCTATGTTATCCACAACGCCAAAATGCGCCCCGCCATACTCAATTCGGGCGTTACCCACATTCATCGCGAATTAGACGCAAAAAAAATGCACCTTGCTGCTCAAGCACTATTGGGTGAGCAGGATTTTACGTCGTTTCGCGCCGCGCTATGCCAAAGTAAAACGCCGTTTCGCAACGTTACCAATGTAAGCGTGTACCGCCAAGGTCGCTATGTGATTATAGATATCCGTGCCAATGCTTTCCTGCATCACATGGTTCGCAATATCACTGGCGCGCTTGTTGAAATTGGGGCAGGGGAGCAAGATGTAAACTGGATTGCTCACCTGTTAAGTTTAAAAGATAGAAGCAAATCAGCAGCCACGGCCAAGCCAAACGGCTTGTATTTAGTCGATGTAACCTACCCAGAAGAGCACGGCTTGCCTAAGCCGCCACTAGGGCCGCTGTTTCTTCCAGAGACCTAAACGTAAGGCTCTTCACGGCTAAGTTAGCTGCTTTACAGGTAGCAGCTAACTTAGATAGCGCTAAAGCTAACCCTCTCATACCACCTCTTACCAACTTCTTAGACCAGTTTTGTTTTTTCCATTTCGTTGTATTGTGGTCTAATAGCGCGCTATATTAGGTAGCTGTTCTATTGTGTTACGCATTTTTTCTTTGTAATACAGTATGAAACTTAAAAATTTAATGTGTTGTTGACCACAAGTGTGAACAAATATTAATCGTCATGGTCGGCAAACAAAAACAAAGGATTCAATTTCCATGAGCTGGATTCAAAAAATTCTTCCTCGCACGCAAACATCGCACAAAGGTAATGTACCTGAGGGTATTTGGACAAAGTGTGGTTCGTGCCAAGCTGTGTTGTATAAAAGCGAACTGGAGAAACTTCAGGAAGTTTGCCCTAAGTGTGATCATCACATGCGAATTACAGCACGCCGCCGCATTGATGCGTTCCTAGACGACGGCGATCGCGTAGAACTCGGTGCCGAGCACGAACCTCAAGACGTACTTAAATTTAAAGACTCAAAGCGCTACAAAGACCGTATAGTAGCTGCGCAAAAATCCACTAACGAGAAAGACGCACTAGTGGTCATGCAGGGTAAGCTTAAAGGTATGCCAGTTGTAGTTGCCTGCTTCGAGTTCGCCTTTATGGGTGGCTCAATGGCCTCGGTTGTCGGTGCGCGTTTTGTTGCCGCAGTGAATGCGTGTTTAGAAAACGACATGCCGCTTATTTGTTTTAGTGCAAGTGGTGGCGCGCGTATGCAAGAAGCCCTCATGTCACTAATGCAAATGGCAAAAACCTCAGCAGCCTTGGCCAAAATGAGTAAAAAAGGTCTGCCTTACATCTCAGTTTTAACAGACCCTACAATGGGTGGTGTTTCTGCAAGCTTAGCTATGCTTGGTGATATCAACGTGGCAGAGCCAAAAGCGCTTATTGGTTTTGCTGGCCCTCGCGTAATTGAACAAACGGTAAGAGAAAAACTGCCTGAAGGTTTCCAGCGCAGTGAATTCCTTGTTGAGAAGGGCGCAATTGATATGATTGTTGACCGCAGAGATATGCGTGATAGATTACACAGCCTGTTGGTTAAGTTGCATTATAAGAATTAGTGAATAACGAAAACAATCTAAAAGCTGGCTCGGCGCCAAACGCAAAAGAGGGCACATTGTCTTCAAATACGCAAAAAAGCCTGGGCCAGTGGTTATCCTACCTCGAATCTATTCATCCTAGTGCCATTGATATGGGGCTAGACAGAGTTAAAGCTGTAGCGCAGTCTATGGCGCTTTCTTTATCGCAATCGCTTGTTATTACGGTAGCTGGTACTAACGGTAAAGGCACCACGTGTCGTTTGCTCGAGCAAGCTATGCTGTCGCAAGGAAAAAGTGTTGCGGTATACAGTTCGCCTCATTTAACCGATTATCGAGAACGGGTTCGTTATAATGGTGAGTTACCGCCAGCGAATGAGTTCGTTAAAGCTTTCGAGTTTGTTGAAAAGTCGCGAAAGGAAACGGAAGGCGACCCCATCACCTTAACCTATTTTGAATTCGGCACCTTAGCGGCAATGAAAATGATGCAGTCGTGGGAAGTGGATGTGGTTATTCTAGAAGTAGGACTTGGCGGGCGACTCGATGCGACCAACATTATCCACCCAGATCTGGCCATCATCACTACTATCGACCTTGACCATCAAGATTGGCTAGGCAATACCCGTGAAAAGATTGCCCGAGAAAAAGCAGGCATTATGCGTAAAAACGGTAATGCGGTGGTGGGCGATTTATTCCCGCCATCTTCGCTTTACGATGTGGTAAACGAGCTACAGGCGAATGTGCGCTGGGCAACACAAGACTTCGTTACTGTAGTAGCAAGTGATTATAGCGAGTGGAGCTGGAAAGGAAAAAACAGCAGCTATGCATCGTTACCTTATCCAAAGATCCCACTTCAAAATGCAAGTACTGCGCTTGCCGCATTAGAATTCCTAGAGTTATTGCCTGAAGAGCAAGTGGTTCGAGATATTATTAAAAACACCACTATGCCAGGGCGACAGGAAACCATTAGCGAGTCGCCATTAGTGGTTGTAGATGTGGCGCATAATCCACAAGCAACGTCTGAGATGCAAAACTGGCTAAACCGATACGATGTAAGCAAGATGCGTATTGTGGTAGGCATGCTTAAAGATAAGTCTATAGCGGAAACATTGGCCCCTTTAGCAGCGCTGAATGCTGATTGGTATGTAGCATCCACAAGTGGCCCGAGAGGGTGTGAGGCAGAAGTACTTGAAAATGCACTTGTTAATGCCGGCACAACCATAGAGAATATAGATACGTTTCAAACCGTGGCCTCGGCATATCAACGCGCGCTTGCAGATTATCAAACCGGTGAACTTATTCTCGTTTTTGGTTCTTTTGTTACCGTAGCAGACGTGCTTGCTGAGCAAAGCTAACACGGTCTTAGTAGAGTAAAAATACGTGTATTCAAGCAGGAGAGCACAGTGACATCGGCATTAAAGAATAGACTGGTAGGAACGATTATCGTCGTTGCTTTAGCGGTCATTTTTTTACCAGACTTTCTTGATGGCAAAAAGCAAACTAACAGAGAACCTTTCGCCTCTGTCCCTGCTAACCCTCCCAAGAAACCAATTGTAGATCCTGAACCTTTTCCTTCTGAGCGGGTGGCAAAAGCGGCGGTTCCTGCTGTAAAACTAGAAGACGAAAAGGCGATTGACGATGAGCCCGCACAGGCTCAGTTGTCTGAAAGCTCGAAGGCAAACGTAACGAAATCGCCACAAACGAAAGTTATTGAAGAAGATAAGCTTGCTAGTCAAACCGTTGTCGATACGAAAATTGCTACGGCCGACGACGATGCGGGTTGGGTAATTCAACTTGGAAGTTTCCGCCACGAAAAAAATGTTAAGGCGCTACTAGCTAAGCTGGAAAAAGCAGGCTATCGCGCGTTTAGCCGTAAAATCCAAACAAACTCGGGGCCACTTAATAAGGTTTTTGTTGGCCCTGACCTAGATAAAAAGAAGCTTGAATCAGCGTTGCCACATTTAAAAGAACTCACGAGCCTTAAAGGTAAAGTCACCACGTTTAAAGTGGAGTAGCTCCTTAGCTTTAGTGTGACGATTAGCATTACAGACTAGTAATATTTCTATCTTCTGTTAGAATGCGCGCCATCTCGCCAAAGGCTCGTTGCTTCACAACTGACAGCAACATCAACGCAATAAAGAGACGATGAACTGGGTAGACTTTTCCATACTGGGTATCATTGCGGTATCTACCTTAATAAGCCTTATTAGAGGGTTTGTTAAAGAAGCCATCTCATTAGTGGTATGGTTTGCTGCACTCTTTATTTCAAGCAATTTCTACGCTGACCTCGCCGTGTACTTCACGGCCATTGACGATCCCTATCTAAAAAATGGCGCTGCCATTGCCGCGCTATTTGTCGCAACGCTCATTTTGGGCGGTATGATCAATTATATAATTAGCCAGCTTGTACTGGCCACTGGGCTGTCTGGTACAGACAGAGCCTTAGGTATAGTTTTTGGCGCATTGCGTGGCGTGCTTATTGTTAGCGCATTGCTCTTTTTCATGGATACCTTTACTAGTGCAGCCACTGCAGCGTGGTGGCAGGCGTCGGTACTCATCCCAGAGTTTGGTGTCATTATTGAGTGGTTTTTCAGTTATGTGAAAGACTCCTCCAGTTTTTTAAATCCCGCTTGAAATAGGTAACGCACATGTGTGGTATAGTCGGAATAGTTGGTAAAACGCCCGTAGCTCAGTCACTGTACGACGGTCTAACGGTTATTCAGCACCGTGGACAGGATGCCGCAGGCATAATGACTATCGACCAAAATATGTTTAATTTGCGTAAGGCAAATGGCTTGGTTCGGGATGTTTTTCATACGCGTCATATGAAAAGGCTATCGGGCAATATGGGAATTGGTCATGTACGCTACCCAACTGCCGGTACATCAAGTTCAGCTGAAGCCCAGCCGTTTTATGTGAACTCGCCGTTTGGTATTGCCTTTGCGCATAACGGTAACCTTACTAACGCCCATGAGCTTCAAGAAGAAGTTTTCCGCATTGCTCGTCGCCATATCAATACCACCTCAGATTCAGAGCTTCTACTAAACATTCTTGCTCATGAGCTTCAGCAGGTAGCGGGTTTAAGCGTAAGTGCTGAACACATATTTGAAGTGGTAACTAAAGTTCATAAGAAAATACGTGGTGCCTATGCCGTAGTGGCTGCCATTATTGGTCAAGGTATTGTGGCGTTTCGCGACCCGCACGGTATTCGCCCATTAGCGCTGGGCAAGCGTATGAGCGAACTGGGTGAAGAATGGATGGTCGCCTCTGAAAGCGTTGCACTTGATGCGGTAGGCTTTCAGTTTGTACGTGACGTTATGCCGGGTGAAGCGGTATTTATTACCGAAGAAGGTCAGCTACACACCAGACAGTGTGCTGAAAACCCAGTCACTTCACCTTGTATCTTTGAGTTTGTTTACTTTGCACGTCCAGATAGCTTTATTGACGGTATCTCAGTTTATGCGTCACGTGTAAACATGGGTCGTAAACTTGGTGAGAAAATAAAACGTGAGTGGGCTGACCTCGATATCGACGTGGTTATTCCTATTCCTGAAACATCCATGGACGTCGCGCTTCAAATTGCGAATACACTAGAGCTGCCGTATCGCCAAGGCTTTGTTAAAAACCGCTATATAGGGCGTACATTTATTATGCCTGGCCAAACCGTGCGTAAGAAATCAGTACGCCGTAAGCTGAACGCCATTTCATCTGAATTTAAAGGCAAAAGCGTATTACTTGTCGATGACTCTATCGTTCGTGGCACAACATCAGGGCAAATTATTGAAATGGCCCGAGAGTCTGGCGCGAAGAAAGTGTACTTCGCATCAGCTGCACCAGAAATTCGCTTCCCGAACGTATACGGTATCGATATGCCTTCGGCTAACGAACTTATTGCCTACGGCCGTGAAATCGATCAAATTGCCGAGCTTATTCAGGCGGATGGGCTCATTTTCCAAGACATTTCTGACTTGGTTGAAGCAGTTCGTGAAGAAAATGAATCAATACAACGCTTTGAAACGTCTGTTTTTGATGGCAACTACATCACTGCCGACATTGACCAAGAGTACCTTGAGCGCATCGACATGTCGCGCGGGGAGCAGTCGCGAAATGCGCCTGTTGTTCAGGCTGAGCTAAGTAATCTTGATGTACACAACATTGACGCAGCAGACTAATTACAGTTGATATGCCTAATAAAGAAAAGCCGCTTTAAGAAGCGGCTTTTTTGTTTGCCCAGCGAAGCTGGCAAACCCGTCAGGTTGAAAGAAACCTGAATCACCCTGACTGAGGGGAAGATAATCCGAATGGCAAGGGCGTTGTTGGCCAACGGCAGGGTCT
>Ga0114908_1000193_pt1 | contig 38571 bp, 48 predicted proteins | sample MalvireepMed_s17_FD_87292 | JGI IMG/M metagenome (GOLD analysis project Ga0114908, IMG submission 87292) | Marine viral communities from the Global Malaspina Expedition - Malaspina viral metaG DeepMed_s17 | ecosystem: Environmental > Aquatic > Marine > Oceanic | place: Mediterranean Sea... | reverse complement strand
TGAAGAAATATGTACCTTTTATTATTAACAAGGGTATGTCTTATTTTCCAGACTCGATTATTCAATCTAATAATATGAATTTTTTGGGCGGAATTGATAAAAGAATGCATTTTGATTATCTTCAATATTCAATTAGAAAAAGAAAAAGATTTTGTAAGTGGATGAAAAAAGTTGTACCTGCTGATCTCCAAGCAGTAAAAGACTATTTCGGATACTCAAACAGAAAGGCATATGAAGCACTTGCACTATTAAGTAAAGAAGATATAAATAATATTAAGGAAGATATATACATGGGTGGCTAAGATGTCCTTTTATTATACATAAGTTGAAGACACAGAGATAACTTATACTATGAGGACATTTAAGGATGGAAGACAGAAGACTTACTGCAGAAGACTTAATTGAAGTGACACTAGAAAATGATGAAGATTTCTTAAAGGTTAAAGAAACGTTAACCAGAATCGGTGTTTCTTCAAGAAAAGAAAAAAAACTCTACCAGTCATGTCACATCTTACACAAGAGAGGTAAATATTATATTGTACATTTTAAAGAACTTTTTGGTTTGGATGGTTTACCAAGTGAGATGTCTGAAAATGATACAGCGAGAAGAAATACGATAATTAATTTGTTAGAAGAGTGGGAACTAGTAAAAGTAGTAGATAAAAACAAAATTGCAGAGCCAGTAGCCTCTGTTGGACAGATTAAAATAATTTCATATAAAGATAAGTCTGAATGGGAACTGATACCAAAATACCATATAGGTAAAAAATAGGTAGACAAAAGGTTATTTGTTATGAAAATTGATATTCGTGATGTAAGATGCTGTTGGGTAAATCTAGATAAAGATAAAGATAATGCGGCATCAATGGTTAAACAGTTTGATGAAATCGGTCTTAAAAACCATGAAAGACTGTCAGCAAGAATAGTTGAACCACCATCAGACACTCCTAAAACAATATATCATTACAGGGGATGTGCACAATCTCACATCGATATTCTTGATAATGAAAATAATGAATTACCCTTACTAATCTTAGAAGACGATGCTAAGATTACTGAAGATTTTAACCCAATAATTGAAGTTCCAGATGATACAGATGCAGTTTATCTAGGCACATCTCATGGTGATGGTAATTATATAGCCATGGATATAGGTAATGGATTTGCAAGAATAGGTAAAATATTCGCTACTCATGCTATTTTGTATTTAACAGATAAATACAGAAAAGTCATCTCTGAAACTGCTAAAGATTTTGTTTATAAACGTAATACCCCATTTGACTTAGGATGTGCATGGCAACAAACAAGACATATGGTTGTTGCTCCACACAAACCTTACTTTTATCAAGCAGACGAAAGAGATAGTGCTAATAAATGGGAAAACTTAACTAGAACACCAATAAGAATAGTTAGTACAAAACATGAACAGGCTGTGGATCCACTAGGAGCATGACTTATACAGACCCCAAAAATTTATTAAAGTTTAACCGTTTTGATGTTGCGGCAAAACATTTATTTTTAGAACATCTAGAAAATGATTATGACACAGATTTTGGTTTAAATGTTTATGCAAGCCACATAAATGTTTGGAATGGGTTTACAGAGTATGATAACCAAGAAAAAAACAGCCTTCAAACGTATATTGACACATTTAGATCAATAAACGAGTCTATTAAAGACAATGGCTATGATCCAGAACTTGCTCCAGTTCCAGTGAACAAAGATGGTTATTTGCTAAATGGTTCACATAGATTAGCATCGTGTTTAACTCATGATAAACAAATAAATTATGAAGAGACATCCGATCCCACAGCAGGACAAGAAGATTGTACATCTTATTTCTTCAGAGATAAAGGTTTAGGTTTTAGGGTGTGTGATGCGATGGCAATACAGTATGCTAAAATGAAAGAAAACACGTATGTAGTAACTCTATTTCCTGCGGCTACTGTTAAAGAAAATATAAATGAAGTGAGAAGGATTTTGATGGAAAATGGTGATGTTATCCATGAAAAAGGTGCAATATTAACTGGTCAGGGCCCATTAAATTTAATGAGACAAATGTATGATGGTGAAAATTGGGGTGGGGATTTTTCTAACGAATTTCATGGTTTCAACTTAAAAGCACATTTTTGTTATTCAAGTGCACCAAATAGTCCAACATATGCGTTTTTAGCAGAATTTGATTGTGTAGATACAGTACAAGAGGTCAAACAAAAGATTAGAGATTTATATAATATAGACAACCACTCTGTTCACATTAACGATACTCATGAGGAAACGTTACGATTATCTAGAATCTTTTTTAATAACAATAGTTTAAGTTATCTAAATGGTGCTGTAATACAGGATTATAAGAGATATAATCACCTGATAAAGGGGTTGAAAGAGTGGACAAAGGAAAATAAATATAATAGTGATGATATTTGTGTCACTGCAAGTTCAGTAATGTCTGCGTATGGTATGAGGGAAGGTCAGGACTTAGACTACCTCTATGGTGGGAACGTTGTTCCTATGCAGGGAAATCACTTAATTAACGAACACAATAAAGAAATTCATAACTACACTGTTAGAAAGGATGATATTTTGTATAATGATTTTAACCATTTCTATTTTGATGATGTAAAATTTGCTAGTATTGGGGTCATCCATGATCTCAAAAAGAAGAGATCAGAACCAAAAGATGTCAAAGACATTGAATTAATGAAAGGTGCTTTAGTATGAAAATAGCGTTGTGTTTACACGGATTGGCGTCTGGTCAAAATGACAGTGGTGTTCCAGTGTCATTTGAATCTGGCATGGAAAGTATGAAAGAAAACGTCATGAAAGATCACGATGTTGATGTATTTTTTCACACTTGGAGCAAAGATTCTGAAAAGGAATTAATAGAGGGGTATAAACCTTGTGATTATCAAGTAGAAGACCAAATAACATTTGACCATCCATTTTCTACTGGTTCGACTCAATATAGTTTTACCCCTGATATCCAAGTTAAACTGCAAAGCATGTATAGTAGGTGGTATTCATTCCAGAAAAGTGTGGAACTTAAAAAGAAGCAAGAGGAAAAAACCGGCAAAACCTATGACTTTGTATTGAATAGTAGATTTGATATAGTGTATTATGAACCATTTATTGAATTTGACAAACTGGACAGTACTAAAATGTATGTTTCTAATTGGTGGCACAATAAATTCAATTTTGGTTATAATGATCCATGGATCATTTCTGGTTCTGAAGGAATGGATAGTATTGGTGGTCTGTATGACAACATTGGTGACTACCTAGCAGAAGGAAGTGACTATGAGAAAAATATGATGTCTATACCAGAAATTTCACCAAGGGAAAGACCAGAAATTGATCACAAAATTTCAAATCACGGTTTATTAAGATGGCACTCTAAAAATGTTGGTCTGGAAACCAATTTTATTGGATTGGAGTACACAACTTGGTCACTTATTAGGAAGATAAATCATGGCAGAAACAATCCTTATTATCCATCAGGGTTTCCATTTTCATTAATCGAACCTTTACAAGAAGAACGTCTTGTAGCACTTGATGGTCCAAGAGGTTCTGGCTGGTAGAATGAAGATTTATATTCCCACGTGTGATCGTCATATGTTTGTGATTAAAGCATTTTCTCATTTTTTTAACAAATATTGGGGCGATGATTTTGAGGTTAAGATTCTTGGTTTTAGCAAACCAGACTTTGAATTACCAGATAACTTTGAGTTTATCTCAATGGCTGATGAACAAGTTGGTGGCGCCAAAGGTTGGTCTAATTATTTAATCGAGTTTTTTAATAGCATTGATGATGAAAATTTCATTTTTGGTATTGATGATTTTTGTGTTGTAAGACCTTTTGATAGAGAGTTATTTAAAGAGTTACTAAAGATATGTGCTAAAGACAATAAAATTGGGAGGATAGATTTGCAACCATCACTTCAATATGCAAGATCACCAAACGATGTTAGTACATATAAAGAGTTTGATAATTTTGATATTATTGAGTTAAATCAGAGATCAACAAATCAGTTCATTTATAGGATAACAGGACAGTTTTCTATTTGGAATAGAGAATATTTCTTAAAATATTTAAAACCAAATTGGAGTCCTCATGACTGGGAACTGCAAGGTGGTCAAATGGCTGAGGGCGATGGACACAAGATTTTAGGTACTCGTAACAGACATTGTGTAAAAAAGGTAGAGTTGGTAAGTGATGGTCAATATCCAAACAAAATCAATATCAAGGGTATGAGAAAAGAAGATATAGAAAAAGTTAAAGAAATTTATCAGGATAGACCCGAAGAGATAGGTGAGTTTAAAGAAGAATGGCCTTTTGAAAACTGGATAGACATAGTATATGGAAATTAATTGTATGCTTGATAAAAATAAACGATATTTAATTACTGGTGCCGCTGGATTTCTTGGTGAAGCGTTATTAGAAAGACTTGAAGACCTTGGTATCACTAATTTGGTAACAGTTTCTAGGAATGAAGGGAATTTAGTTGAAATAGCACAGAAATTTCCATTTTTGGAAATTATACCGGGCGATATTTCAAATCCTCATTGTCTTTATAAAGGTTTGAAAGATGTAAGCGGTGTGTTTCACCTTGCAGCATTTAAACATGTTGGTTTAGCAGAAACTCATGTTAGGGAATGTGTGTCAAGTAATACTGTAGGTTCAATGAATTTACTTGACATGACACTAGATAAAAAACTGGATTTTATAATTGGTATCAGTACTGATAAAGCGGCACAAGTGGTTGGGGTTTATGGTGCGACAAAACTTTTAATGGAAGGTTTATTTCGCGAATGTGAACAGTTAAACCCAAAAACAAAATATAGAATAGTTAGATATGGTAATGTATTATATTCAACTGGTTCTGTATTGTGTAAATGGAAGAATTTGTTATCTGAGGGTAAAGAAGTTATAGTTACTGATTTAGATGCAACAAGGTTCTTTTGGTCTAGAGAGCAAGCAATTGATTTAATTTTTAGTTGTTTAAAGAATGCAGAAGACACAACACCCTATTGTCCTGACATGAAATCAATGAAAATTGGTGATATGCTTCAAGCAATGTCTAATAAGTACCTACCAGAGGGTGGAGAGTTAAAAATAAGAACGATTGGGTTGCAGCCTGGCGAAAATTTGCATGAAAAGATCCTTGAAGAAGGGCCATATTCTAATGAAGTAGAGATGTATAGTATCTCTGAGATAGAGGATTTAATTTGAGAAAGTTAAATAGGATTAAAGCAATTTTATATGACTTGGATGGTGTTCTAGTGGATGCTTGTGACTGGCATTATCATTCGTTGAATCGTGCACTTAAAGAAGTAGTTAACACAACAATAAACAGAAATGACCATATGACCACTTATAATGGATTACCTACTAGGTCTAAATTAAAGTTATTGAATGTTTTTGGTGATGAAGCGGAAGAAGTGTGGAAAAAGAAACAAAAATACACTATTGAAGTTATAAATGAGATGGCACACAACGCACCTGAAAAAAGAAGGTTACACGAACTTACAAAGATGCTTGGTATTAAATCGTGTTGTGTCACCAACGCCATTAGAGAAACTGCTGAACTTATGTTAAAAAAAACAGGTCAACTTGAATATATGGAATTTGTTGTTTCTAATGAAGACGTAGAAGACAATAAACCAAGTCCAGAATGTTATATGTTAGCAATGACTAAATTAAAATTATTACCCAGAGAATGCTTAATAATAGAAGATTCGCCTAAAGGAATCCAATCAGCAGAAGCAACTGGTGCACATGTTTTAGAGGTAGGTAATGCAAAGCAAGTCCATTGCAATAGCATTAAAGATGCTTTAATGGGGATGATTGAACTATGAATATTTTAATACCGATGGCGGGTGAGGGTAGCAGGTTTGTAAAGGAAGGGTATACTTTTCCGAAACCGTTAATCGATGTTAACGGTAAACCAATGATTCAAGCAGTGGTTGAAAATTTGGATTTTAATGCAAATTATATATTTTTAGTAAGAAAAGACCACTTGGAAAAGTATGAAGGTTTAACAGACACACTACAAAGGATTACTAATGGTAAGTGTACAGTCGTAGAAGTTGATAGTTTAACCGAAGGAGCGGCTTGTACTGCTCTTTTAGCAAAAGAATTTATTAATAATGATGAAGATTTGTTAATTGCAAATTCAGACCAATATATTGAGTACTCACCAGAAAACTTTAATTTAGTGAAAGAGTTAACTAATTGTGATGCAATAGTTTACACATTTGAAGCGGTACACCCAAAATGGTCTTTTGTAAAGACAAATTCAGGAGGTATAGTAACTGAAGTTGCAGAGAAAAGACCAATATCAAATATTGCTACTTGTGGAATTTATTGGTATCGCAAAGGTTCTGATTTTGTTAAATATGCTGAACAAATGATTGAAAAAGATATTAGAGTGAATAATGAATTTTATATCGCTCCCGCTTACAACGAATTAATTAAAGATGGAAAAATTCTCGTTCCTTTCTTCGTTCATGAAATGTGGGGAATTGGAACACCCGAAGATTTGAAATCATTTTTGGAGAGATAGTGGATTTTACCTTTGGTATAATAACTCTTGGTGATGCTAAAGATAGGGTAGATAAAATAATAGATTCTATCATCAGTCAAAACATTCCGAATTTTGAAATCATTATAGTTGGTGGTGAAAACGAGCATGAAGATATAGAATGTGTAAAACATTTTGATTTTGATGAATCGATAAAGAAAGGTTGGATAACCGCAAAGAAAAATCTAATAACAGCAAAATCGTCTTATGAGAATATTGTATATCTGCATGATTATTTTGTTTTAGAAGATGGGTGGTATGAAGGGTTTTTAGAATTTGGTGATGACTGGGATGTTTGCATGAATATATTAATAGGGTCAGATGGAAACAGATATATTGACTGGATATCAATAGCAGACCCCCAGATAGCAGCCAGTGGTTATAGAGATGGGAGATTGGTTCCCTATGATTACAATAAAACAAACACCATGTATGTGTCTGGTGGATATTGGGTTGCTAAAAAAGACTTTATGTTTGAAAACCCATTAGAGGAAAAAAGGGCGTGGGGAGAAAGTGAAGATTATGAATGGAGTTTTAGGGTTAACAGGGTCATAAACTGTAATTATAGAATGAATGCACTATCTGCATGCAGAGCAATAAAAGACGGAAAAACAAGCAGTGGTAAGCATAATGGCCGCACTGGTAATGGTGAAAGATGGCAAAAGTGTAGCATTAATACCGTGTATCATGGTGACGGTGGCGATCCATTGAAACAACTCGACCCATTAGGGGCCCGAAGCCCAACTTCAACTCCTGTTTCTCAGATTTTATGTAATAAACATGGGTGGCCCATGTTCGAATTCACATATGTGGTAGATTGGAAAAACCCTTCAGCCCACGTGGAGTGCAATTTTTTGGAGAAATAAAATATGATTAAGTTAATATCACATAGGGGGAATCTTAACGGTAAAAATCCAGAAAGGGAAAATCACCCTGACTATATAATGGAAGCAATTAATCAGGGATACCATGTAGAGGTAGACATTAGAAGTAAAGATGGTAAACTATATTATGGTCATGACCACCCTCGACATGAGGTAAAAGGAAATCTTCTAAGATTTCAAAGGATAATTTGTCATGCAAAAGACAAAGAGGCATTTAGACTGATGCTAGAAGATGGAGAAATCCATTGTTTCTGGCACGACAAGGATGACTACACTATAACCTCTAGAGGTTTAGTGTGGGTACACCCTACAAAAGAACTGCTACCAAATTCTGTTTGTGTATTACCAGAATTTCTGTGTTCCACTAGAAAATTTAATTCAGGAAACTTTAAAGGTATAACAGGCTGTTATGCTATTTGCAGTGATCGTATTGCTGAACTAGTAGAGGGTTCAATACCAGAAACTTTAAAGAGGTGGACTGATGAATAAGATTTATTTTGCTTCAAATTGGGGTTTAACAACTGAACAAATGGTCGATGATTATAGACATCAGACACCAAAATCTTCAGGTGTCTGGGAAGATATTCAGTGCACTACCAATCCTAAAGAGGCAGACTACTTAATAATTCAAGATGAGTGCAATAAACAGTTGTGGGAGATATTTGAACCCGAACAAAGGTTGTACTTCTCAAGAGAGGCTCTTACACCAAATGAAATAGATAACTATCCAGAAGATGAATGCGAACATTTCTCTTTTTGGGATGAAACTGGCTATCTTTGGACTAAATGGTGGTATCCCAATAAGTTTAGTGGTGGTGTTAACATGACCTATGATGAATTAGTTAACCTTGAACCAATGGGTGTAAAACTTCATGGTTTAAGTTGCATTTTATCTGATAAAGAGATGAATTATGGTCATATAAGAAGAAAAAGATTTGTTTCAGAATTTATGTCTAGAAAAAGAGATTTTATAGATTTGTATGGCTCTGTTTATTGTGCAAATAAAGTTCTAAAAGATGATGATAAAAGAAATGGTTTGATGAATTATAATTATCATTTAGCATTTGATAATCAAGATACCATTAAAGACTTCTTCGGAACTCAATTTACCGATGCATTGCTTTGTTGGACAGTACCAATTTTCTGGGGTGGTGGCGATTTGGATAAGTATCTACCAAAAGGTTCATATGAAATACTTGATGTAGATGACTATAATGAAATAGATAGAATAGTAGAACTTGTAGAAAATGTGAATGAAGACTATCCTGCAAGAATCCCTGCTATTGCAGAAGCAAGAGAACTGATTTTGAACAAGTACAATATGTGGCCTACTATCAAAAATGCAATTGATAGTTTAGAAAGTGAGAAATAGATTATGAAAGTTCCACAATTTATGCCGTTCGTAGACATGTCTGACTACGATGCACTAAAAGAGTCTTTTGAGATTAATTGGATTACAGAAGGCCCCAAATCTAAAAAATTCAATGAAGAAATTCGGGCTAAGGTGAACACTTATTATGGCGACTTTGCACCAAACGGAACATTAGCATTGTATCTTGCTTTAAGAGCAGTAGGTGTTAAGTCTGGTGATGAGGTAATTGTACCAAACTTCACTTTTATAGCAACAGCAAATGCTGTTGAAATGGTAGGTGCTACTCCAGTATTTGCGGATATCAATAGTTATGATTTTCAAATGGATGTAGATGTATGCCATGACCTTATAACAGAAAAAACTAAGGCTATTATGCCAGCACACATATATGGGTTTGCTGTTGATATGGACAAAATCATGGATTTTGCTAAAAAGTATAAGTTAAAAGTGATTGAAGATGCGGCACAAGCGTTGGGTGTTGAATGGAATGGATTGAGGTGTGGTGGTATTGGTGATGCGGGGTGTTTTTCATTTTTTGCTGATAAAACAATTACTACTGGTGAAGGTGGTTTTGTAGCAACAAATGATGAAATGATACATGAAAAATTATTGTATCTTAGAAACCAAGGTAGACTTAATAGAGGAACTTTTATCCATCCAGAGATAGGATATAATTTTAGAATGACCGACATCCAAGCATCTTTAGGGCTGTCTCAAATTGCTAAGTTCAGACAGATTGTGGACTCAAAAAGAAGAATCCATCAAATGTATACTGATCTTTTAAAAGATGTTGATGAGGTGAACGTTATCCAACCACCAGAATCGGTTACGTCATTTATTCCTTTTAGGGTTGTTCTGACCGTCAACGAAGATACCTCCCTTGGGGTAATGGCGCATATGAAAGAGCATGAAATCGAACCCAGAACATTTTTCTACCCTCTACACCAACAACCGTGTTTTAAAAAATATGTTAGCCCCTATGGTCAATACTTCCCCAATGGAAGATATGGGGAAGGTGCATTTAAAAACTCTATTGACGCATACAACAAAGGTGTTTGTTTACCATCTTTTGCATCAATGAGCGACGAACAGGTTAAACATGTTTGTGAAACTATTAAATCATATTATGCAAATAAAAAGGTAGAAGTCAATGTATAAAATCGACTCTAGTATAAAAGAACCTACCCTGCTAAAGATTCAATCTATTTCTGATGATAGAGGATACCTAATACCAATAACTGATGATATAGACCATGATTTATTTCATCGATGTTATATCGTAGGTAATTACGGTAAAGACGTAATTAGAGGGCTGCACTACCATAAGTTAGAAACCAAGGTGTTTACCATTGTTTCAGGTGCAGCCAAGTTTATCACTTTAAAATTACCAGAAGACATGGCTAATAGAAACGATGAAGTTGAGATAGAGGATTATATCTATGAAACCCCAGAAAGTGTTCAAACTTTTGTTTTGAGTGATAAACACCATGGGGTTCTTGTTATACCACCATATTATGCAAACGGATGGATAAGTTTAGAAGATAATACTGTATTAACATCTTTAAGCAATTTGAGATTTGAACAAGCAATTGATGATGACATCAGAATAAACCCATACATTATTCCTGAGTGGGAAGTAGTTGGAAGATAATAAATGTCGTTTAAAGAAACTAAAACTAGAAGCATAACTAAAACAATAATATGGAGAATGATAGCAATATTAAATAGTTACTTAATTTTGGTATTAATGATATCAGATACACCCATCTATAATGCTTTATTAATGAATCTTACAGGTTTTATAGTTTATTATTTTTATGAAAGGGTTTGTGATAAAATTGAAGCAGGAAGGTATGAAGAATGAAAATTTTAGTTACAGGTGGTGCAGGTTATATTGGTAGTATGTTAATACCAGAACTACTAAAAGAAGGACATGAAGTTTGTGTATACGACTCTCTTTTATTTGGTGGTAATAGTATGTTACCCTATTTTAGAGATCATAACTTTACCTTAATAAAAGGTGATATTAGAGACTCTGATAAGTTAAGAGGGGTTGTTGAGGGAAAAGACATTATTATTCATTTAGCAGCCATTGTGGGATATCCCGCTTGTGAACAAGATCACAACATCACAAAAGAGGTTAACTTAGAAGCAACCAAACGGTTAGTAGATATGCTATCTGATAATCAGGTAATCTTATTTGGTTCTACTGGCAGTAATTATGGTAGGGTAGAGGGAGTTTGTACAGAAGAAACTCCTTTAAACCCACTTAGTTTATATGGTGTCACTAAAACAGAAGCAGAACAATATATCATGGAGAATTGTAAAGCAATTGCCTATAGATTTGCTACCGCTTTTGGTCTTTCTCCTAGGTTAAGACTTGATTTATTGATCAATGACTTCACAAATAAAGCGATCAACGATAAATATATTGTCGTTTATGAATCACATTTTATGAGAACATTTATTCATGTACACGATATAGCAAGGTCATTTATATTTGCTTTAGACAACTTAGATAAAATGATTGGTAATGTGTATAATGTGGGATGTGATTCGATGAATTTTAGTAAAAAAGAAGTATGTGAGAAGATTCAAAAAGTTGCCCCTTATTTTCTTCATTTAGCAGATATAGGTAGTGACGCAGATCAAAGAGACTATGTTGTATCATATGATAAAATTTTTTCTCTTGGATTTAAAACACGTATAGATCTTGATGAAGGAATTGAGGAACTAGCAAATGGAATTAAAGCAATAAAATTTGACAACCCGTATGCGAATGTCTGAGTATAAAGATAAAATAGTATCAATTTATGATTCAATTCATAGTAGCAAAAACTATAGTTTTGAAGTAGATTATATTACACACATTGCAGATAGATTTAGTATGAAAAAGAAAGAGGTATTGGATATTGGGTGTGGTACTGGTAAACACTTAGAAATTTTTAAAGAAAGAGGGTATGATTTTTGCGGTGTAGACCCCTCTGAAGACATGATAAAAGAAGCAAAGAAAAGACTGGGTGAAGATTCAAATTTAATTTGTGGTTACAGTGATGATGTAAAAGAAAAATATAACTTGGCAATAAGCATGTTTAACGTAGTTAATCATGTTACTGGTGAGTATGATAACCTTGAAGAATTCTTTACGTCGATATCTAAATGTCTAACAAAAAAGGGTATATTAATATTTGATTGTTTTAATCGTTCAGCGTTTATTAAGGACGCACCAAGACCATTTGTTAAAGATCTTGACAATGGATCAAAATTGACAGTGACACCGACTGCTGATTATGATGACTCTTTATTGAGTTTACGATGCGAATATACAAAAGATAATGAGAAAAGTTTTATATATGAAATAAACCATAAAATCTGGCATACTAACACAATTGTAGTTGCATTGTTGAAGAGTGGGTTAAGCCCTCTTAATATATACAAACATTTTAGCAATGAAGAAGCAGACTCTAATGACTATAAAATGATTTTTGTTTGTAAAAAGGTGAAAGCAATTATATGAAGTTCTTAGTAACAGGTGGTGCGGGATTTATTGGATCCCACATAGTAGACAAATTATTGAATGAAGGACATGTTGTAACTGTCATTGATGATGAATCCGCAGATAATAAGTTCTGGTGGAATGATAATGCCACTAACCACAGGGCCTCTATAAACTGTTATGATTATTTGTCTTATCTTATGGATGGAGTTGATATTGTTTTTCATTTAGCCGCAGAGTCTAGAGTGCAGAAATGTGCTAAGAATCCTAGGATGGCGGTTAAAACCAATGTAATGGGTTTATGTAATGTATTACAATCTGCTAGAGACAAAGATGTTAAAAGGGTGATTTATTCCTCTACCTCTTCTGCCTATGGGTTGACTAACCCAATACCGAATGAAGAAGATATGAAAGTTGATTGTATTAATCCGTATGCTTCTACAAAGGTAGCAGGTGAGTTGCTATGCAGAAATTTTTCAGACCTGTATGGGTTAGAAACAGTGATATTCAGGTATTTTAACGTTTATGGTGACAGATCACCAATAAAAGGTCAATATGCACCACTTGTTGGTAGATTCCTTGATCAGTATAAAAAGGGTAAACCATTGACAATAGTTCCTGATGGGAGTCAAAGAAGGGATTATGTTCATGTATCCGATGTTGTGGAGGCAAATATGATAGCAGGATTTAAGAAAGATATTGGTTCTGGTGAAATATATAATGTTGGGTCTGGTATCAGTCATTCTGTTACAGAGATAGCAGACATGATTTCAAATAAGCAAGAATGGATTGAACCAAGAGATGGTGAAGCAAAGGAAACTCTTGCTGACATAAGTAAGATCAAATCTTTTTTCCAGTGGAAGCCTACTATCAAACTACAAGACTGGGTAAAAGCAAATAAATAATGAGGATTCACTAATATGCATAAATTGACTTTATCGATGATAGTTAAAAATGAGAACAATGACCATTATAGGCAGTGTTTAGAATCGGTTGCACCATATATTGATTATTATGTGATTGCAGATAATGGTTCAACCGACGGTACTCAAGAATTTGTTAAAGAATTTTTTGATGAGAAGGGAATAGAGGGAGAAGTCCATAATGTTCCTTGGTTAAATTTTGGTCACAACAGATCAGAAGCATTAGCGTTATGTAAGGGTAAAACACACTATATTTTAATGATCGATGCTGATGATTATATTGATGGTAAACCAGACCTTGATATGGATAAAATTATTGAACAGGGATGGGAAGGACATGCACTTAGAATTCATAGAGGCGATTTTACTTGGTGGAGAAACCAAATATTTAAGGCAGACGCTGATTGGTGTTATGAGGGGATTCTTCATGAATATGCTGCCTGCAAGCAAGAACCACCACATAATCTAGGCAGGATTGAAGGTGAATACCACGTTGATGCTAGAACTTTGGGTGCAAGAAACAAAAATGAAGATGGTTCTGATATCGATGGTATTACCAAATATTCTAAAGATGCGGAAGTTCTTTTAAGTGCTTTAACAAATCCAGAAGACCCTGCGTATGAACCAGACAACTCTAGGTATGCATTTTATCTTGCTCAGTCATATTTTGACTCTCAACAATGGGAAAAGGCAGAAGATGCATATTCTAGAAGAGCATCCATGGGTGGTTGGAAAGAAGAAGTGTTTTATTCTATCTACAGGGTTGCTATATGTAAATTGTTACAAGAAAAACCTTGGCCAGATGCACAGGATACTATGCTACAATCATGGAACATCAAGCCCGATAGAGCAGAGCCGCTGTATCAAGTTGCTAAAATTCACAGGATGAATGGCAATCCAAACTTAGGATATCTGTTTGCTAAACAAGCAGTAGAAATTCCATATCCGAAAGATGATATCTTGTTTATTGCTGATTCAGTTTATAAATGGCAAATATTAGATGAATTTGCTGCCACCGCATATTATGCTGGAGATTTTTTAAACGGATATAGGGCGGCTCAAATGTTAGTTGATCTTATTAATAAGGGAGAAATCCCAGAAGAAAATAGACAGAGATTTAATGATAATATAGGTCACTATGAAAGAGCAATCAAACAAGAAGAAGAAAAGAAGTCTGAATTTTTAAAGAAGAAATCTGAAGAAGAAGAAAAGATCAGACAAAATAAATTGTCGAAAAAAAGAAGCATGCAAAACAAAAAGAAGAAGAAGAAGAAGAAAAAGAAATCCAAAGTATAAATAATACTTAGGAGATTATACATGGGCAGAGCAGGAAATTACGACATTGTAGCAGAGCAGGGTTCAGACTTTTCTCTTTATCTTTCTTACCAAGAAAATGCAGGAACGGGTGTAACTTTAGATTTATACCAAGCAAGAATGCAGGTAAGAAGATCAACAATAGATACTGGGGCTCTTTTATGGTTATCTGGATCAACACCTTCAAATACTGCCGGAACAACTTTGCATACTAGATCAGTTACTGGTGGCGGCTCTACTGGAGAGTTTACTCCTACTGATGCAACTGCTGATCAAGAACTCGGTACTGGTGGTATTAGACTTAATGTATCTTCGGCAGGAGCAACTGGTACAACTGGCGGTATTCTTATAACAATAGATGCTGATACTATGGCAAATGTTCCTATAGGTAGGCACATATATGATTTAGAAATACATAGTGGTTCATCAGCAGAAAAAATCCTTAAGGGAAAATTTGAGGTAGAAGGTGAAGTTACAAGATGACTAGAGTAAAAGTATATAACCAACAGCCTCACAAGGTTACACCAACAGGACAAAAACAAATTAAAGTGGTTAAACAACCAAACAAAATTAAAGTTGTTAGATAATTGATTAGTTAAAGCCTCCGTGGTATAATAACTATATGAGCAAACCCACCCTTAAATACTATAGAACACATGGTAATGTGTTGCCACCAGAAAAAGCAACAGAAGAGGCTGCATGTTATGATTTGCACTCTCATTTATATCACTATGAGGTTATTGTTGCAGGTGGAAGTGAAGAAATTAAAAGAGAGGTTACGTTGTTTTCACCAAACAACGAAACAAAACTTGTCGAACCAACAAAACACTTTAAGGGTTATCATGGTTTACATTCATCGTATTCAATAACCATCCCCGCACACAACAGAGCAATTATCCCAACAGGAATTATATTTGACATTCCTGCGGGATATTCGGTAAGACTCCATCCACGTTCAGGTCTATCAATAAAGAAAGCATTCATTGTAGCAAATTGTGAAGGTGTGATTGATTCTGACTATTTTCATGAAATTAAAGCACTAATGGTAAACAATAGCGATGAAGACATTGTTGTTGAACATGGTGATAGAATCTGCCAAGCAGAACTTGTTAAGTGTGTACCGCACACCTTCGAAGAAACCCTAGAAGAACCACAGCAAAGAACAGATAGGGTTGGTGGTCTTGGTAGCACTGGAATTAAAATAAATGTATGAGTGAGAGATTCTATACTGATGTATTGACCAGAGGGAATAGTATCTTATATAGAGGTTACGATGAAAATGGTGACCAAGTAAAAGAGAAGGTTGATTACAACCCCGCCTATTTTATACCAACCCACAAAGACACAAAATATAAAACACTGGACGGTATCCATGTAGAAAAAATTCGCACTGGTTCTATTAGAGAATCTATGGATTTTTTTAAACAGTACAAAGGTGTTGGTGGCATGGAAATCTACGGTGATATCAACTATCAATATCAATACATTGGTGAAAATTTTGGTGACGATATAGAATACGATATTGACAAAATTAGAGTTGCAACAATCGACATAGAAACCACAACTGAACACGGATTCCCAGATATGGAGAACCCAATTGAAGAAATTAACGCGGTTACTATTGAGATGGACGGTAAGGTTTATAGTTTTGGGGTGGGCGATTTTGACGTTGTTGGGGTGGATTGTCATCCTTGTTCTAGCGAAACAGAATTAATCAACCAACTCTTAGATTTGTGGGAAGACCTAAAACCAGACATTGTTACTGGTTGGCACGTAAGGTTTTTTGATATCCCATATCTACACAACAGAATAAAACACGTTTTAGGTGCTAAAACTGCAAAAAGACTAAGCCCATGGAATGTTATTAAAGAAGTACAAATCCATAGACAAAATAGAATACAAAAGGTTTTTAATATCTATGGTATTGCAGTCATGGATTATCTTGACCTATATTCGATGTTTACCTATGTGAACCAAGAATCCTACAGTCTTAATCATATTTCATATATCGAACTTGGTGAGCAAAAGTTATCATATGATGAGTATGATTCAATCTCAGATTTTTATAAAAATAATTTTCAAAAGTTCATGGAATACAACATTAAAGATGTTGAACTTGTATCTCGTCTTGAAGACAAACTAAAACTGATGGAACTTGCAATAGCACTCGCTTATTCTGCAAAAGTAAACTTTGAAGATGTTTTTAGTCAAGTAAGAATGTGGGACTGCATAATTTATCACTATTTGTTAGAGCATAACATCGTAATTCCACCAAGGAAGGTTGAGCATAAGTCCACCAAATATGAAGGTGCTTATGTAATGGAACCAGTGGCAGGGATGCATGACTGGATAATGTCTTTTGACTTGAATAGCCTTTACCCTCATTTAATTATGCAATACAACATCAGCACTGAAACAAAACTGACTGATTTTAACAACTCATCGACAAGAAAATCCATTTCGGTTGATGGCATATTGAGCAATGATGAATATACTATGAAAAGAATAGAACCTTGGAAAAAACAAAACTTGTCAATTGCCGCCAACGGTGTATTGTTTGATAAGTCTTTTAAGGGGTTTTTACCTTCACTTATGGAACGTTTGTATGAAGAACGTAAAGTAAGTAAAACAAACATGATCAAAGCACAAAAAGAAAAAGAAGAGTTACTTAAAGGTGGGCCACCTTCAGGGATGAGTAGATCAGGGTTAAACACCAAACTTACAAACGACATTGCAAAGTATAAAAACCAACAACTAGTTAGGAAGGTTCAACTCAATTCGGCATATGGTGCTATTGGCAATCAATACTGTCGATACTACGATGTAGAAATTGCAGAAGCAGTTACAATATCAGGTCAATTAAGTATTCGTTGGATTGAGAATGAACTAAACGATTTTTTAAATGTAACATTTAAAACGGAGGGTCATGTTTATGTTATCGCTTCTGATACAGATTCTGTGTATATTAGGTTTGGGGATATTGTGGATAAAATTTGTTCCGCTAAGACGAAGCAGGAGGTGGTGGACTTCCTCGACAAATGTGCAGGAGAAATCATCGAACCGTTCATCACCAAAAAATATGAAGAATTAGCAGAAAAAATGAACGCATATGACAACAGGATGTTTATGAAAAGAGAGGTTATTGCAGACAAAGGTATTTGGACTGCAAAGAAACGATATATCCTTAATGTTCTTGATAATGAAGGTGTCAGATACGATGAACCACAAATTAAGGTAACAGGAATTGAAACCACTAGATCATCCACACCTGAAGCAGTACGTAAACAACTTAAAAAAGCAATAAATCTAATCTTAACCACAGATGAAGATACAGTCATTGATTATATTGATGAAATTAAAGAAGAATTTTTCTCTCTCCCACCAGAGGATATCGCTTTTCCGCGTGGAATTAGAGGTTTAAATAAATACAGTGATAAGACAAGAATCTATGTAAGCGGTACACCAATTGCCACCAAAGGTGCACTGATTTTTAATAATATCATCAAGAAAAAGAAACTTGGTAAAAAACTCAGAGTTATTAGAGAAAACGATAAGGCAAAATTCGTTTATCTTAAGTTACCAAACCCAACAAAAGAGAGGGTAATAACCTTTCCAAATGGCTTACCAAAAGAATTTGATCTTCATGATTATGTTGATTATGATATGCAGTTTGATAGAGGCTTTTTAAGACCTTTAGAAATGATCTTAACCACAATTGGCTGGAATAATGAAAGAAAAACCAATTTAGAGAACTTGTTTGTATAGTGCCTGTGTGGTATAATAGTAGATATGGAGAAAAAGATGAATAGTTTTTTAGATTCGGTTATTAAAGATTCTGGTAATGAATATGCAGGTATCGTAGAAGATGGTGTAGAGGGTAGCGATGTCACAGGATTTGTAAATACTGGAAGTTATGCATTAAATGCACTCCTTTCTGGTGATATACACAATGGTATGCCAGATAATAAAATTATTGCACTTGCAGGGGAGTCAGCAACTGGTAAGACATATTTTGCATTGGATATTTGTAAAAAATTTTTGAACGATAAAAAAGATGCTGTTGTTCTTTATTTTGATTCTGAACAAGCAGTAACGTCCGATATGATTAAAGAACGAAAAATGGATCCTTCAAGGGTTGCTATTTTTCCAGTAGCAACAGTAGAAGATTTTAGATTTCAATGCATCAAAATTGTGGATTCTGTTCTTGATACAAATATTGCTGATAGAAAACCAATGATTATTGTACTTGACTCTCTTGGTATGCTATCAACCAATAAAGAAATGGCAGATACAGCAGAAGGTAAAGATACTCGTGACATGACCCGCGCCCAGATGGTAAAATCCACATTTCGGGTTTTAACTTTAAAACTTGGCAAAGCACATATTCCACTGATTTTAACTAATCACACCTATGAGGTCGTTGGTTCATATGTACCAATGAAAGAAATGGGTGGTGGCTCTGGTTTAAAATATGCAGCATCTACCATTGTGTATCTCTCAAAGAAAAAGATAAAAGACGGTACTGATATTATTGGTAACATTATTAAATGTAAACTGTTTAAGGGTAGATTAACAAAAGAAAATAAAATAATAGAGGTTAAACTGGATTACAATACTGGACTCAGCCCGTATTATGGACTAGTTGATCTTGCTGTTAAATATAATATTTTTAAGAAGGTTAGCACAAGAATAGAATTACCAGACGGCAAAAAAGTGTACGAAAAAAATATTAATGACAACCCAGAAAAATACTATACCAGTGAAATTTTAGATTTGTTAAATAAGGCCGCACACAAAGAATTTAGATATGGTAGCAGTAGCGATTTAGATTCAACAATAATAGATGCAACCTGACTTACCAGAATATCGATATGCTGAAAATCCGGACGATGACAGCATGGGCGCCATTAGAATAACTAATGGCAAATTTAAAGGATTTGTATACCAATATGGTGTAGTGAGTTTTTCAGAATCAGAAGATATTTCTAAGTGTTCTTTAAATTTTACATACCAAATAGTTCATAATGAACAAAATTATCCTGTTGACAAAGAACTTATTGACATTATGGGTGGGATATTAAACGAGTTAATTAATGAAAGATACAATGATGGAAGCGACTACAGAGAAAATTATTCTGACCAATCTGTTACAGAATGATACATATATGAGAAAGTCAATGCCTTTCTTAAAGGAAGAATATTTTTCTGACAGTGTTGAAAGAAAAATATTTAAAGTCATCGGTAACTTTATAGAAAAATACAATAAAGCGCCAAATAAAGATGCTTTGTCTGTATGTATTAATGGTTTGACCAATCTTACTGAATCTGAATACAAAGAATCTATGGAGATTGTTAACTTAATTACTAAGAAAGATGAACCATCTCAAGATGAAAAATGGTTAATAGACACAACTGAAAATTTTTGTAAAGATAAATCAATCTATAATGCTATTCTAGAATCCATTCAGATTATCGATGGTAAATCTGATAATAGTAAAAATTATCTTCCAAAGTTATTACAGGATGCCTTATCAGTTTCTTTTGATACACATGTCGGACATGATTATATTGAAGACTATGAAGATCGTTACGATTTCTACCATAGAAAAGAAGTTAAAATTCCATTTGATATAGATTTTTTAAATAAAATTACAAATAATGGTACTCCACCAAAGACATTAAATGTTGTTTTAGCAGGAACTGGAGTTGGTAAATCTTTGTTTATGTGTCATCATGCATCGAACTGTCTGACTCAAAATAAAAATGTCCTATACATTACATGTGAGATGGCAGAAGAAAGAATTGCTGAGAGAATAGATGCAAACCTCATGGACATTGCCATAGATGAGTTAAGGGAGTTACCCAAAAAGATTTATGATAAAAAAATCACATCTGCTACCAAAAAAATCGCAGGTAAACTTATTATTAAAGAGTATCCAACTGCCACAGCAAATGTTAATCATTTTAGATCGTTATTAGATGAGTTAAAGATGAAAAAAAGATTTGTACCAGATATTATTTTTGTTGACTATTTAAATATTTGTACAGCAGTTAGATTCAAAAATGGTGCAAATGTAAATTCATATATGTATGTGAAAGCAATTGCAGAGGAACTACGTGGTCTTGCTGTGGAAAGCAATGTACCAATTTTTACGGCTACGCAAACAAATAGAGGTGGTTTTGCAAACACTGATGTGGGGCTTGAAGACACTTCTGAGTCGTTTGGTTTACCGGCTACAGCAGATTTTATGTTTGCAGTTATTTCCACAGAAGAACTTGATGAACTAAATCAAGTTTTAATAAAACAACTTAAAAATAGATACAATGATTTAGCAACTAATAGAAAATTTGTAGTTGGTATTAATAGGTCTAAAATGAAACTATATGATGTTTCAAGCACAGAACAAGAAGGACTAGTATGTTCTGGACAATCTACATATAGTAGAGATGACTTAGATTCTAAGTTTAAAACTGGAGAAAAATTTTCCGATTGGAATATTTAAAAGGAGATTAAATAATATGGATAATAAAGAATTACAAGACTGGCAAGACTGGTCAGAAGCATATGAGTCAGGTGTTGAAAAGGGAAAAGAAAAAGAAAAAGAAATAGATGAAGAAGGTGGTGCTGGCGAAAAAGGTACACCAGAGTTAACAGCAAAATATAAAAAAGATACGGCTGGTGAAACAGCAGATGTTCCTAATAACTCTGTTGATTGGTTAAAGGATGCAATGGACATTCCCTAATAATGAGCGTAATTATTGATAAAAAGTTTATTAACTTGGTTTCAATTGACCTTAGAAATTTTAAATGGAAAAAAGAAACACAAGCACAATGCTCTTGTCCTATCTGTGGTGATAGCAAAAAAGATGCAAAAAAAGCAAGAGGCTATTTTTATCAAAAACATGGAAGATTTTTTTATAAATGTTTTAACTGTGGATATTGGTCAAACATGTATAAGTTTTTGCTAGCAATCTCACCAGAGTTGTGCAAAGAATATGGTCTAGAGTCTTTTAAGAGAAATATAAATAGTAATCAAATACAAAAAAAGAAGGAACAAACAACTACAGAGGAAGAAGGTATGATTGGGTTATTTAAAAGAACTCCATTGAAAAAAATAAGAGATAAACATAATGTTCTTGGTGATCAAGCAACGTGTCTTAACAATTTACCAAAAGATCATTCCGCAGTAAAATTTGCAAATGCTAGAATGATACCTAAAGAATACTGGGGTATATTATATTATACAGACGATTTTGGTTCATTTTCGAAAAATATGGATCCAGAGACTAATTTTTTTGAAAAAGAAGAAAGACTGATAATTCCATTTTTTAATAGTCATGGCGACGTGGTTGCTGTTCAGGGTAGGGCGTTAAATATGACTGATGAATCAAACGCAAGACAAACCATAAAATATTTAACCGTAAAAGCGGATAAAAGCATTGACAAGTTATTTTATGGTCTATGGAGATGTAATCCAGAAAAAAGAATTTATGTTGTAGAGGGACCTCTAGACAGTTTGTTTATTAGCAATGCAATTGCGATGGTTGGTGCTAGTGCAGTAAGTAAATTACCTGAAAGACTCAAGGATAGAGATGTTGTTTTTGTTTTAGACAATGAACCAAGAAATTCACAAATAGTTAGATTTAATGAAGATTTAATTAAACAAGGAAGAAAGGTTTGCATTTGGCCAAGTTCTGTTACTGAAAAAGATATTAACGATATGTCATATAGAATTTCTACTAAAAAGATTAAAAAGATTATTGATGAAAATACATTTAGTGGACTTGAAGCGATAACTAGACTTAAAGAATGGAAAAAACATGGATAAAAAGAAGATAAAAAAGACCATAAAAAATCTCTTGCAGTATGGTTGGATGTGGGGTTGGCCTAATAGTATGAAAAAAGAAGACTGGGATGCTGTTAAGGAATATTACAAAGAAGAATTAAACGATGGAAAAAGGTTTGTTCCTAACGAGTCTAAAAAAGCAACATCGTGAAACATCTTGTTAATAATTGGTTACTAATTATAAATATTAGTTAACTAGAATAGGGATTCGTTATGGACAATAAATTACCAACTTCTTATCAGTCTTTCATTCACCTTAGTAGATATAGCAGGTGGTTAGAAGACGAGAATCGTAGAGAAGTTTGGGAAGAAACAGTTGATAGATATATGAATTTTTTCAAGGAGCACCTTGAAAAAACTTTAGGTTATAAAATGAGCAACGGTGTTAAAAGCGAGATTAAAAATTCAATTTTAAGTCTTGAAGTTATGCCATCGATGAGATCAATGATGACCGCAGGCGATGCACTAAAGAAAGATGCAGTCGCAGGGTACAACTGTGCATATCTTGCAATAAATAGAGTTCGTGCATTTGATGAGGTGTTATATACCTTAATGTGTGGAACTGGTGTAGGCTTTAGTGTGGAACGCAATTATGTCAATAAATTACCAACTATTGCAGAAGAGTTTGAAAATTCGGATACAACTATTTTTGTTCAGGATTCTAGGATTGGTTGGTGTAAAGCATATAAAGAACTCATATCTTTACTCATTACAGGTCAAGTTCCAAAATGGAACATGTCAAAAGTACGTCCTAGTGGGTCACGACTTAAGACTTTTGGAGGTAGATCTTCAGGGCCTGAAAGTTTGGGTGATTTATTTAAATTCACAGTGGAAATCTTTAAGAAGGCTGTTGGAAGAAAACTTACGTCAATCGAATGTCATGATCTCGTCTGCAAAATTGCAGAAATTGTAGTAGTTGGTGGTGTTCGTCGTAGTGCATTATTATCTTTATCTTCATTGACAGATGAAAGAATGCGTGTAGCAAAAACAGGTCAATGGTGGGTTATAGAACCACAAAGATCGTTATCAAATAATTCAGTTTGTTACAAAGAAAAACCAGAAATTGGTATATTTATGGATGAATGGATATCTTTATATAAATCTAAATCTGGTGAAAGAGGAATTTTCAATAGAGATTCAGCAGAACGAACGATTGAGAATATTGAAGGTCAAAGAAGAGAAACTGGTCATGATTGGGGTTGTAATCCTTGCTCTGAAATCCTACTTAGGGACAGGGAGTTTTGCAATCTTTCAGAGGTTGTTATAAGAGAAGACGATGATGTTGAAAGTTTAAAAAGAAAAGTCAGACTCGCAACAATCCTTGGTACATGGCAAACAACATTGACAGATTTTCGTTATTTGTCTAAAGAATGGAAGAATAACTGTGAAGAAGAACGGCTGCTTGGTGTATCATTAACTGGTATTATGGATTGTAAATTAATGAATGGTGATCTAAAAACCGTAGGCAAATTACCAGAACTTCTTAATGAACTCAAATTAATTGCAATTAAAACAAACAAAGAGTGGTCAGATAGACTTGGTATTAATCAATCAGTAGCAATAACTTGTGTTAAGCCGAGTGGCACTGTATCGCAACTTGTAGATTCGGCGTCTGGTATTCATGCTCGTCATTCAAAATATTATATTCGTACAGTACGTGCGAGTGTTAAAGACCCTTTATGTGTGTTTATGGTTGAAGAAGGTTTTCCCTATGAACCATGTCATATGAAACCAGACACCACCGTAGTTTTTTCATTTCCAGTTGAATCACCAAAAAAAGCCATATTCAGAAAAGACAAGAACGCCATAGAGCAACTTGAATTATGGCTACTTTACCAGAAATATTGGTGCGAACATAAACCAAGTGTAACTATTACTGTAAAAGAAGACGAGTGGTTAGATGTTGGTGCTTGGGTTTATAAAAATTTTAATGACATTTGTGGAGTATCATTCCTTCCATATTCTGATCATAGTTATAAACAAGCACCCTATCAAGCGTGTACAAAAAGAGAATATAACGCACTTTTAAGAAAAATGCCTAAAGATGTCGTGTGGTCTAAACTAAATAGATATGAGCAGGAAGATAATACGGCAGGTAGTCAAACATTAGCATGCAACGGCACTGCCTGTGAAGTGGTTGACTTAACAACTTAAATTTTATAAATACGCAGAATAAAATAAATTCAAACCCTTAAAACATAAAAATTTTTCTGAAGTCGGAGTTGACTTCACGGTACATGGTGTACCAAATAAATAGCCGAGTTTCATCAAAAGGAGAAAACATATGGCTAACTCAAATGGTTGTTGGAGCGATACTGATGTCGTTGCTTCCACACTAGGTAAGGTCGGCATCACTCGTAGTTTACTTGTTACTCTTGCACTTCTTCCATTCGCATGGGAAGGTGTAAACTGGGTAGCAGGTGCAGTTCGCGAACTTTGGAATCTTATCGCTAGCGTATAATCGCTAAATTTAATAAAGGAGATACTATATGAATATCTCAAAGATTGTAAAGTTTGGAGTTATAGGATTAGTAACAGGTGCACTAGCAGGTTTTGCAGGTGCAGACCAAGAAAGAACATCTCTGGTTCATGATATCTTATCAGAAACAGATCGTGCATCCTTCTTGGATGACAGTTCATCTGCTACTGTGAATGTTCACGGATTTACTCAATTTCGTTGGACATATAACAATGTCAACACTGATGGTGTTGATTCTACTCACGGATTCAGCGTTCCCCGAACCCGCTTAGAAATTTCTGGTAATCTTTATAATTGGGATTACGTGGTTAGCGGTCAATGGGATGACGGTGATTCATTTACCCTTAAGGATGCTTATGCTAATTTGGGTAAATTTCAAGTTGGTCAATTCAAAAGTCCTTTCATGAAGGAAGTTTTGACCTCAGATACAGATACACTCGCTACAGAGCGTTCTGTTATTGCACAAGAATTTGGTCAAGGTCGTAGTCAGGGTCTTCAATATAGCCGTGACATGAGATTTGGTACATTTACTAGTGCGTATACTGATGGTTTTAATACCTCTAATGGTGCAGGTGTTCAAAATGGCTACGCTCTAACTAGTCGCGTTGATTTTGATGTAAATAGTTGGACACGTGCAGGAATCGCTGTTTCTCACAACGATCTTGATACAACCACATATAATACTTGGACTGCTGATGCAACTTTTAGTGCCGTAGAATTTGATATCAACGGCGCATATGTTGCAACATCTGATGATGATTGGGGTACTGTGTGGACTGCTTCATATGAGTGTACTGATAAAATGCAAGGTTTCGTTCAATACGAAAATGGGCATCTTGATGGAGTTGATACCAATTTAAGTATTGTTACAGTTGGTGTTAATTATGCATTGGATAAGAATGTCAAGTGGACGACCGACCTAGGTAAGTCATTGGATGACATTGATTCAGGATGGGATTTGTCTAATAGTGGTTGGAATACAACCGCTAGTGATGGAGAACTTCTTCTCCGTAGTCAAGTTCAAGTTACATTTTAGTAAATAATATCTCAGGGAGAAAGTTTCCTGATAATTTTTGCAACCCCTCATTATTTTGAGGGGTTGCTTTTTTATAAATATAAAGTTAACACGTAACTTAAGTTAGAAATATTGAGGATCAATAAAAAATGAAACCAAAACTGTTTAGAAGATTAAACGAAACCGCATATAGGGTATTAGCCGGTCTGAGAGAACAAACCACACCTGCGGGTGGAGGATTTGCTCAAGGCCAAGCCCCCCAAGGTGGCCTTGGTGCAGGTGCAGTGGGTTCTAGAGGTAGAGGACAAGCGCCTCGCTTGACAACTCGGGCATTGAGTGGTGGACAACAATTTCCATTTGAACCATCTGCAGAATGGTTAGCCGCATGGCAGCATTTTCTTAATAGCGGGGATCTTAAGGCTGGAATGCCGGAAGGTTTGTTCCCTCCTGACATGGTAGGGGCTGGTGGTAGTGAACATGATCAGTGGTGGTCTTTCATAGGTTGGTTCTCTACGCAAGGATTACAGCAGTGGATAAACGCTGGTGGTCAAGTACCGCCTGGCTTGGGTGTATCTTTCGGTGGTGGTAGTCCGCAGTCTTTTGAAGAACTAATTGGTCAAGTAGCATCTAATGGTGGAACAGGGTCTGGTCATTTATTCCAACAAATGATGGTTGAAATGTTTATGTTCGGTCAATTGTCAGATGTACTCGGTGGTGGTAGTGTTTATTCCGGTAATGCTATTTTTGCTGAAATGTATGAGTTCTTCCAGTTCATATTTTTTGGATCGGGTTGGAACAACCCATACCATAGCCAGTAGGTTTATAAATGACATTACAACATAAAATATTTCAAAGCAGAATTAACTATCTAGAGGAGAGTAAATGAAAGATCCAAATAAACAACTTAGAAATTTAACTGAATCTGTTAATAGATTGCATGAACAATTGCCTCCTGCGGGTGGTGGTAATGGATTTGGTCAAACAGATCCTTCTATACCTTCTATACAACAAATAGGTGATGCTCCATCAAGAGGAGGAAGACCACGATCCCCTGAACGTGTAACAACTCGGGCACTGCAAGGTGGTTATCCAACCGGTCCACCGCCATTTGTAGTTGATCCTACGTGGGAAGCAGGCTATGATAGATGGGTTGCGACTCAAGATACAACTGATGGGTTCCCCAGTCGATGGGGAGATGGTTCTATGGCAGGATTCCCCCCACCCATGATTTCAAATCCTGCGGCACTGGAATATCACAATATTGATGACATACCTGAGGGGTGGCCAGTCGGAGACATGAATCAAGAATCATACAATTTCTGGTGGTCATTCCTAAGTTGGTTTGTTGGATCAGATAATGATCAAAATGGCATTCCTGATTTCAATACTCCGTACGATGCAATGATGAACTCCAGAGGTTTAGCCGCCGATTACTACCTTTCAGACGCCGACGGTTATACTGATATCGGGACAATGATGCAACAAGCCGCAAATGGTGATCTCTATGCAATGAATTATTGTCTTGGTCAGGCATTGTATTACCAAGGCGGTATGGCATATTATGGTGAAGGCCCCGAAAATGCACATATGCATATTTTCTTCGGATCACTATTCTGGGGAGAGTCATTCGAGGGCAATCCTGCATGGTGGAGATACTGGGATTGGTTCCCATATTAAATCAGGAAAGATAAATGACATTACAACATAAAATATTTCAAAGCAGAATTAACGGTCTAAAAGAACAGTTAGGTGGTGCAGGTGCAGGTGCAGTTAATGTTAGTCAAGTAGATCCTTCTGCACCACAACAAGTTGGGGGCGGTTTTGGACAAAGAACAAGAGATCCACGGAACCAAGAACGCATGACAACTAGAGCCCTCAGTGGGCACCCTTGGTGGGTGGGTCCACCACCATTTATAGTTGATCCTGCGTGGGAAGCACAATATGATAAATTTGTTTATTCTCAAGACACAACTGGTGGTATTCCTGATAGATGGCCAGACGGTTCTGCGGCAGGATTCCCTCCACCCATGATTTCAAATCCTGCGGCATTGCAATATTGGGATATTAATGGTTGGGAAAACCCAGTCGGCAATCCCGATGGAGAGGGTCCCGGAGGTTTGAATCAAGATTCATGGGGATTCTGGTGGTCATTCCTAAGTTGGTTCGTTGGAGGTGATGCTGATGGAAATGGTATTCCTGATTTCGGTACTCCGTACGATAGACTGATGGTGAGTCAAGGTTTAAGTGCTGAATGGAGCACGTCCGACCAGAATGGTGATGTCAACACGGCCCATTTGATGCAACAGGCAGCGTTTGGTGATACTTGGGCAATAAATTTCTTGCTTGGTCAAGAACTGTGCGATGGATGTGGGTACGGTGACGATGAAGACAATGTACATATGCATACGTGGTTCGGATCACTATTCTGGGGAGATGACTTCGAAGGTAATCCCCTCTGGCATAGATATTGGGAGAATCAGTAAATAAAAATGAAAGATCCAAACAAATCATTAAGAAATTTAACAGAATCTGTTAATAGACTATATGAACAGACCATACCTGCAGGTGGTGGTAATGGATTTGGTCAAACAGATCCTACTATACCTTCTATACAACAAATAGGCGATCTTGAAACAAGAGAAAGACCTCGACCTACTGAACGTGTAACAACTAGAGCCCTTAGAGGTTCGTGGCCTGAAACACCACCATTTTTAGTTGATTCTGATTGGGCTGCAAATTATGAAAAATGGGTGGCGACTGGTGATACATCGAGTGGTATCCCTCACAGATGGCCAGACGGTTCTGAGGCAGGTTTTCCACCACCTATGATTTCAAATCCTGCGGCACAACACCTCAATATTGAATTTTTCGAAAATCAGCCTGGAGGTTTGGATGTAGATTCATACTTATTCTGGTTTTCATTCTTAAATTGGTTTGTTGGGAGCGATGAAGATATGAATGGTGTACCCGATTATGGTACTCCGTATGATATGATGATGCAATCCATAGGCCAAGGTGTTTGGGGTGGTCCAACAGATTTTGATGGTGCTGAGCATTTCTACAATCTAATGCAAGCAGCAGCCCATGGCAGCCCTTATGCAATAAATTGGTTACTTGGTCAAGTACTATACACTCACCCTTCAGGAACCGATTATTGGGGCGATGGCCACAATTGGTATATGCATGTTTTCTTTGGACAACTATTCTGGGGACAATCATGGAGCGGCAATCCAGATTATTGGCGATGGTATCATTACCATTGGGCTGATTGATAATACCCCTTTCCTGATATCAGAAAAGCATATACCTGACGATGTACTGTCAGTATATATCTAAAAAAGCCCTTATAAATGGATTGACAGAAAAAGTCAGGCATGGTATAATGGGTGTATGAGAAAAACTACAAATACTATTAATACCGCTTCCAAAGATGTTCTTGCTAAAGCAATGGCTATGGAAGGTATTACTGTCCAACATAGTGCAAATGCTGAAACAGCATACTTTGACACACAAAATCGCGTACTTTGTCTCCCAATCTGGGAAGACATGACTAATGACATGTATGACATGTTGGTTGGTCACGAAGTATCGCATGCACTTCACACACCTGCAGATGGTTGGTCTGATTTTGTTGGTGAAGACAAATTTTCAGGTATGCGTCACCAATTCCTAAATGTGGTTGAAGACGCCCGTATCGAACGAATGATCAAAGATAAGTTTCCCGGCCTTAGACGAAACTTTGCAGGTGCATATGCACAACTCAATGATCGTGACTTGTTCGAACTTGAAGGTAAGAATATTGCAGACCTTCCACTTCTTGACCGGTTGAATCTTGAGTTTAAACTTGGTCTATTTGGTCTTGCTGATGTTGAATTCTCTGCAGATGAACAACAATATGTTGAACGAATGCGGGATTCTAAAACAATCGAAGATGTTGTTGCACTTTCACAAGATTTGTTCGATCTATGGTTAGAAGAACAACCACTTGAAAAAGATGAAGATGGTCAACACCAAATGGAAGATAGTGCTGATGGTGATGACACACAATCTGGTGGTTCATCCAACACTGATGATGGTGAAGATAGTGATAGTCAAGATGACTCAAACGATGATACAGACAGTTCTGGTGATAGCACCGAATCTGATGAAGATAGTGATGACGAACAATCTGGTGGTTCATCCAACACTGGTGACGGTGAAGATTCTGGTGAATCAATGGAAGATGACACCGATGACGGTGAAGGTGCTGACTCTGAGCAAAGTAATGAGTCTAGTGACAATGGTAATGAACAAAGTGATTTGGGTTATGATGATTACAGCAATGACCCATGTGGTTCAACGCAACGTGCATTTGACCAAGCAGTTAGTGATATGCGAAATCAAGAATCTGCCGATTATCAATATCACAAACTTCCTGAACTCAAACTTGAAAACATTATAGTAGACTACACTGAAATCGATCGTCAATTTGTTGAATTTAATGCAGACAACTCTGATAAAATCGACAATAGAAGCCATATAAAAGCAATTGAAGAATGCGATACCTTTATCAATAAGTCGAAACCAGTTGTAAATCATATGGTTCAACAATTCATGATGAAGCAAGCAGCCGAAGCAGAGAAGAAGACTGAAATCACAAAGACTGGTATCCTTGATACAACAACAATGATTAACTACCGTTGGAGTGAAAACATCTTTCTTAAGAATGAAACTCATGAAGATGGTAAGAGTCATGGAATAGTAATGTTCCTTGATTGGTCTGGTTCTATGGGTAGTATCATTAAAGAAACAATCGAACAAATGCTAGTTCTTACTGAATTCTGCAATAAGATGCAGATTCCGTTTGAAGTCTATGCATTCACATCAGCATATCACAGTGATAATAACAGCCCACACTATGTTAAGAGTGAAGATGAGAGCGTACTTACTCCTCATAACTTCCACCTACTTAACTTCCTTTCTAGTCGAATGAATAGTCGTGAGTACAAGCAAGCAGTAAAAAATCTTTGGTTACTAGGTGTTACAAATAGTTACGGTAACTATAGAAGTTATCTTTATGTACCTAGTAAGTTCTCACTTGGTTGCACACCTTTGAATGAAGCAGTTGTTGCAGGATTGGAAATCATCCCTGCATTCCAACAACACAACGATGTTCAAATCGTGAATACAGTTATCCTTTCAGATGGTGACGGACATTCAATGGGTGCATACGGTTACCGTAGTGGTAAATCTTTCATTGCTGAACCAAATACCCGTCGAAACATTGAAGTTGGTAATGACAGCAAGGGTGAAACAGCCGCATATCTTCAAATTTTGAAGAACCAAACTGGTTGCAACATTATTGGAATCAAATTGTATGCAGGTCGACGAATTGACAACCTTCGATACCGATACTTTACCACTGATTGTGTGACTGATGAAAAGGGAATGAACGAAGCATCTTCATCATGGAAATCACAAAACTTCTTTAGTGTCAGAGGTGAAAATGCAGAAGGTCATGACGAGTTATTCGTGATTCAAGGTAGTCTTAAAGTTGAAACAGGTGTTCTTGATCATCTTGATGGTGATGCAAGTCTTGCAAAAGTACGAAACGCATTTGTTAAAGGTAACAGTAAGAAGAAATCTTCACGAGTTATCGCAACCAAACTAATTGATTTAATCGCAGTTTGATAATATGAATATTCCAGAATTTCATCCAACACTGACACTAACTCACCCAAAGAATGGGTCTATTATAGATGCAGTGTTTCAGTACATACCAATGACTGATGTTCCCTTCTGGAATGTTGATGTTTATGTTGATGAAAATTATGACAACAATGCAAGTCAAAAAGAAATGACTATAGAACAAGCAAGAAAATGGTGGAACAAACTAGTGAAAATAGGGTATAATCGAAAAATCAAAACAACAAATTACCAAAAAGTTATTTGAAAAAAAATTAGCAGAGAAGTATAACGGAGATATAAGAATCTCCAAAAGGAAACTGCCTAGCAGGGACAATATGTATATGTACTTTGTTTCTCACGACCAACATTGTGGGACATGGACAAAAGGAAATGGTTGGGAATTTAATAAATAGAGAAAATGGTTGCAAGAAGAAAGCCATTGTGGTATAATAAAATAAGTGAGAGGGAGATTTTACATTGAATAATAAAGACAAATATGATCCGTTGACAAATCCCAACCCTAGTTGGATGAAAGAAGCAGAAAGTGCAGGAAAGGGAGATAAAGCAAGAAAAGTGGATAGTGACAAATATCGTTCAAACTACGATAAAATTTTTAAAAAGAAAAAGGATGAAGAAAAATCATGAATGTTAAAATTGTGCGGCTAAACTCAGGTGAAGAAATACTATGTGATCTTCTAGAAGGTGACACACATTTCAAATTAAAAAAACCCTTAATTATTATACCAACTGGTGAAGGTAAAATTGGGTTTATGAGTTGGATGCCTTATGTAAATACTAAAGAAGGTGTTGATATCAGATCAACTTTTGTTGCTTTTGTTGTTGATCCTGATAACGAACTTAAAGAAGATTTTATAGCCAATTCAACAGGTATTGTTAGTTCGCAAAGAGATAAGAAGCAAGTAGTTGCTCCTGTACGACACAATACTATCTTACCCGATACTGATTTAAAAATGTCAGACGGTCCAATTGGTTCAATTAACAAAGAGTTAAAATAGGGGATGTAGATGGCAAAAAGAAAAAGTAAAGGTGTAATACAGCAACATACCTATGTTAGAGATACAACAAAGGTTGGTAAACCACGTACTTCTAAAGTTTTTAAAAAGAAGGGCAATGCACCTGCTCGTACATCTCGTTCAGGAAACGGTTCTAGGATTAGATGAGCAATAAACTCATTAAAGTAACAGGTGTATGGACTTGCTCCGCTTCACTACATGAGAAAACAATCGCACAAAAAACAGTTAAGTGGTGCATAAAACGCTTGGGTCTTTCAAGATTAAAGAAATTAAATATTGATGTTAAGATAAAAAATCTTGATCATGACGATTGCTATGGCTACTGTGAAGAAATTGACCACAAAAACAGATTGTATAAAATTGTGGTTTCAAATGACCAAAGTCTCAGAGATTTTATTATGACCATAATACATGAAATGATTCATATTAAACAGTATGTAAGAAACAAATGGTCTGGTGATGGTGAAAAAGAAGCATGGAATACTCAAGAAAGACTAACTGATGAACTTTGGAAAGAGGATATATTATAATGGGCTGGAATAATTGGTCATACACTAAAAGAAAACAAAAAGAAATGACTCAAAAATCGATTGCTTATCAAGAAAAACCTAGCAACGACACTTATCAATATAGCACGTATAGAAGTAAGCCACCACAAAATTCTTCTGAGTGGAAGAGAGAGAAGGCAAGACAGAGAAGGGTCAAATTAATGTCTGTGACCCTTATAACAATACAATGTATTGTTAGCGTAGCAATTATCGCATACTTTTGCATATATGGGGTATAAAACAAAATGAGTGAACACAGAACTTTAAATATGTACAAACAGGATGTTCTAGATTATCTAGAGGAACATAAAATAAACGTGTTTTCTTCACATGAAGAAGGATATGATGAAAACGGTTATTATGTGTTCCCTGTTCTTGACGATAACGGTGAATGGACTGATCACGGAGAAGGTGTTGTAGAAACCAAAGAATATTGGGGATTCTCAAGTAAAAACGGATTCCATACCTTTGATATGGAAATGAACGAAGATCAAGCAAAATATGCTACTGTTCTTTTCCATTTATTGCACGAACAACATAATATAGATTTTGGCAACGCTGAAAGACTTGCAGGTGCTTTTGTTCATACATATAAGGTTATGGTAGAGCCCATGTCAGAAGAAAGTCAAGAAGAGGTTCGTCAACGAATCCTTAAATGCATTGAATCTGGTAACCTATCTACTCCGTCAGGAGTTGAATTCGGTGAAGAAGACGATGACAAAAGAATATAAAATATGGGAAGACAACTTTCCTAAAAAAGAAGATAAGAAAGAAAAAGAGAGAGTTTGGGATGGTGGACTCTCTGGAACAGTCAATCTTAGGAAGTTGGGGCCACGGCTTCACAAATATTATACCCCATGGGACGAATTACCTCTTTCTAACGAAACAGCAAAACAAAGACTAAGAGATCATGGCTTTACTTGGGGCTGGTTGAAAGAATAGTACAAAGGAAATACAGTCGGATTTAACGAAAAAGATTAATTTTTTATAAATAATCTTGAATGAAATTGAATAAAAACAGAAAAGACGGTAGGATTGCTGAAATGCTTTCTACCGTCTTTTCGTATGTATTCTAAGACGGAGCAGGAGTTGTTACTCCATTCATAAGCAAGAATTGGAACTTCGCTACCTTATGACCGTCATAACTCAGATAGCCCCTTGATGCTCTAGTCAAGGGGTTATCTCTTTTATATATAAAAATGTATGATACTATCTATGGAAAATCTGTATCTATAATAAGAGGAAAAAATCATGAAATCATTTAAACAGTATTTAACCGAAGGTAATTACAAAACCTTTAACGATTTAACAGCAGACTTTAAAAAAGATTGGTCGTTAAAGCATTTCCCACACGGAGATGAGTTAGCAAAAAATGCCTCAAAGGTAGAGGGTTATGCTAAAAAAATGTTAAAAAAATGGCGCAGGTATTTAACAGCAGACGGTAAACTTGATAAACTGGTTTTTAAAGGTGACATCCTTGGTAGAGGCTGGGCCCGCATTGGTTACGATGGAAGTCGTGAAACCAGACCATTAGGAACACCTAAAAAGATAACAGTTACTGACGAGGGGCTGATATACGAAAATACTAAAGGAGAAAAGAGAGTAGCACCAAACCCTAGTGAAGTCCCAAAATGGAACGATAATATTGATGGAGTTCTTTTTTGGCGAGAAGTCCATGAACACCAAGTTGGTGGTAAATCAACTGGTCATGTACTAGACCCTTTGTTAAGTTTGCCACCAAAACTTTTGTTACCCATCATTGCTGAAGATGGTGCAAACGACAAAATGATATTTCCAACGGTTGAAGATTGGGCTTTATTTAGCAGTGGAGCAGATGCGGGTAAGCAGGCCGTTAGCGGTTATAAAAAATGGATTGATAAAGCACAAAAAGAAATTGGTGCAGAATTGCAGACTGCGTTTGATAGTGGTATGACAAGACGGAAAAACAACTTCCTAAAGCACAAAGAAAAACATACTGCTTAAAAAGATAACACATGGAACTAATGTCATTTAAAAGATTTTTACTTGAGGGTGCCACTAAGCAAGAAAGAGAATTTATGTCATATCTTAAGGCACATCCCTTTAAAGGTAATAGAAAATTCTCTCAAAGTGGTAGGGCTGGTTATCACTTCAGATTCCCAATAGATGGTGATGATGATAAAATTACAAAATTCTGGAAAGATTTAGGTATCATATGTGTGCATGACCCAGATAAAGACATTAGTTTTGCCTTCAAAGAATACCTTTTAACAGCAACAGACAAAATGCCTGATTCTGATGGCAGTCTTGCAGGTCATACCCTGTGGTATGTCAATAATAGTAGAAAGGCTGCTAGTGGTGGAACATCAATAATTGGTGATAAAGAATTAACACCAGATAAATTTGCTGGACTTCCTGGCCTGACTGGTAAATTATCCGCAATTAAAAAACAAGTTTTACCATACCTTAAAAATTCTTATGAGAAAAATGTGTCGCATTATTTAACATCACTACTCGAATTAGCAGGTAAAACTTCTAAAGGTGGGGCAGCAATTGATTTTGATATCGGATTATCAAAGGGAGATTTGAAAAGAATTTCCAAGGATTTCGGTGAAATCCTTGGTGCCGCCTGGGCATTGAAATCAAAATTAGTTAATGCAGATAAAATTTATTTCCCTGCGTTGGGTAATGAACCATTGGTAGATTTTTACACTGTAAATAAAGATGGCAGAATAGGATATTCAGTTAAATCGGGTGCGGGTGCGGGTACTAGCGTAAAAAATATTGCAGAGGATTTGGAGTCTAAATCAAAAGACAGTAGTTGGGTTAAACAATTTAGTAAAAATGAACAAGAAATTATTGATTTAATAGTCCACCTACACAGAGCATCAACAACGCAAGGTGTTATTGATGCTAATATAGCAATGGGAACGCCCGGCATTAAAGCACTGGCAGTAGCAATGGGTGTTGCTAAACCACAGAAACGGTCTTTGGGTGCAATAACAGTTGACCAAATTACTTTGTGGTTACAATCATTCCCCACTTTAGAAGAAAGATACGAAGAGGCTAAGAAACTGTATAAAGTATTCGGTAGCGAAACTACTTGGAGAACATGGAAAAGATTTGGAAAAGGGAACTCTCAAGCATCATTGATTGTAAACCCATTGGGATATCATGTGGTATCTTACCTAAACAACGCAGGCCAAGATACCTTAAACAACGCAGTTAAAGCACTTCAGGTATTACAACTTGATGTGAATGTTCTTAAAGACAAGATGTCTTTCAGTGTTAAGAAATTCGGTGACATAAACTTTGAATTTGAATACCACTCCTCAGTCAGCAGTGGTACAGGTGTCAGTAATAAATTAGGATTTAAAAAGAAGAGATGAAGTCATTTAAAGAATACATCACAGAGGAATTACCGACTAAGGAAATTAAAATTTCTGAGTTTCCTAATCCGCTATCTAAACGATTAAAAGCAATCTTTCAACACAAGGGAGATTTGGATGGTAGTCAGGGTGATGATATTGTAAAGACCAAAGCAAAAACGTGGAAAGCAACCAAACTTAGACCATCTCAATCAGCAATCTATCTTGGTAAATCACTAGGAATGGCTGTTGGTGGAGTAAAAGGTGGAGATTTGGGTTCTATCGTTTCTAATGATAGACACATTCTTGACGGTCATCACCGATGGGCTGCGACTATGCTTGCAGACCCAACAGCAAAAATCACTGGTATTGAAGCAAACCTAGGAATTGGTGACCTAGTACCTGTCCTTCGCTCATTAGGTGATTCAATTGGTAACACAAGACGAGGTGAACCAACTGGTGGTGATGTAAACATTTTTAAAGCAACTGTTAAAGATGCTGTGGAATCACTGACCACTGGTAAAAATATGCATCCCAAGTTTTATAATAAAGAAAAGTCACTCGCTTGGTTAGAGTCAATTGGTGGGAAAGAAGGGTTAGCAAAAAGACTAAAAGACTTACAAAATCACAAACCACCAAAGGGTGCACCACCACGGATTGAGATGCCTGTTATCGATGCAGACAAAGGTGATGAAAAGTTGGCAGCCACATTGTTAAGAAAAGGTAAATTAGACGTGCGTGAACCGTACGCAAAGGTATAATGAAATCGTTTAAGCAATATATCAAAGAAAAAATATTATACGAAGTTGAAGTAATACATTTTCCAAAATTTATTCCTCCTACTGATGTGGTATCTCCTAAAGAAGATCCTGAAGATCCTCCTGAAAAACCCCCTCCCGATGTTGTTGAGGTGTCGATTCAGGAAGAAATATCACGATTGATATATGACTGGTTGAAGAAATGGATAAAAAAGAACAAAGGGTGGTGGGCCTGGCAACTTTCAGGTGTACCAAGACTTCCAAAAGGGGAGTGCGACGAACAATGCTGGCATGACTATTTGCAAGAACTTATGCAATGGATAATGGATGCATTCCAAGGGGCGTTTGAAAAATGGCAAGAAGAAAATCCAGGCGGCACTTGGGCTCAATACCTTGCTGAAGTATTAGGATTTCCGCAGTGGCTCATAGATTTAATATGGTTTTGGTTTTAATATAGTAATATGAAATCATTTAAGCAATATATCTCAGAGTCAACAGTATTAATGGACTTAATCAACAAGTATGATGATCCATTTAGTTTTCTTGCAGCCTCTATGGATGCTATTGCTAATGGTACTCTTAAATTAAAACAAAGAGGGTTAGCAAATGCTCGTGAATTAATCTCTGCTTGGAATAAAGTAAAGAAAAGAAAAATCAAACTTAAAGAAGCAATTCAATATATGTCGGAACATAAGGGTGTAATCTTAGAAGCAAGTAAAGGCTTCGTAAAGGGGTGGGTTCATAAGCGTGGTAAGATTGTGGATACTACAGACTTTGATAATTATCACATCAAATTGGTAGTTAATAAACCAAGATTATTTGGTTTAGACGAAAAGAAAATATTAAAAATTCTTGAAGATAGTGCTAAAAAGATGGATTCACCATATCCTGAAGAATATGTAAAAGACCAATATGAGCAACTAGGATTGGGTATGGTAGATAACGATGTGTATATTGAAGAATATCTGCAGAAAAAAGGTTGGTGTATGTTCGTCATTGATAAAACTCATGGTAGTATATCGGGTTGGGATGAAAAATCTACTAGACAGGCTGCAAAAGCATTAGACGACAAACATCTACCATATGAAACAAGAAAAGATTTAAAGTTATTTGAAGTTAAATGGGTAAAACCGTTTAAACCCAAATACATCACCTCAAAATATGAATGGTACGAATGGTTAGAAGGTAAGAAGACAGCCGGTAAAAGAACATCGATTGGTTCTACAATGGCACAATTTAGAGAATCTCACCTTATCACCGAGTTATTTGACAAACCTTACCCATATAAAGAACGAGAGAATAATTT
>Ga0114908_1000188_pt1 | contig 39763 bp, 51 predicted proteins | sample MalvireepMed_s17_FD_87292 | JGI IMG/M metagenome (GOLD analysis project Ga0114908, IMG submission 87292) | Marine viral communities from the Global Malaspina Expedition - Malaspina viral metaG DeepMed_s17 | ecosystem: Environmental > Aquatic > Marine > Oceanic | place: Mediterranean Sea... | reverse complement strand
TTGTATACACTTTCAAGAGGTTTTAGATATGAACGATAATTTTTAACCTGTGATAGTGATGCATCTTCAAACTTAACACCATAGACTTTTTCAAAAATACGTTCTCTTGTTTCTATTGATATATTTTTCTCTATTTCTAGCTCTTCAACCATTTCTTCTTTTGATTTGTATTTTTTGCTTTTATCTTTAGTGAAATTTTTATTTGATAGTGTATTTAATCTTGTTTGCAAGTTAAGTAATTGACCTACATTAACAGTATTACCATCTCCTTTTTTAATATTCCAATATCCTTTAATCCCTAAAGCATCCTCAATTGTGTCTTTTATAGTTTTTTCACTGATACCCTCTTTTTTTAACCTATTCATTATAGCACGAGTAGCATTATGTGTCTTTTTTAATTTTTCATATCCTTCTGAGGTATTTCCTGTTTGATATTGAGTTTTTAGAGCATCACGTAAAGGCATATAATCAGTAGGAATTTCTCCTTTAAATACTTTCTCTCCAAGTACACTTACAATATCGCCTCTTATCTTCATAGCATCATTCATATTGATAATGCCGAGTTTTGTTTTCCAGTAATTCATAACATCAGTAACCCATGCTTTCATTTTACCAATGATTGTTTTATTTGTTAGATTTACTGGTTTTGGAGGGCTTTCTCCTATTACTCTTTTTGTTGCATGCTCACCTAATAATTGTACAAGTCTATGCTCAGCTTCTTCATTGCTTATTTTTTCTTTATTTTTTCTAGCTATCTCTTTTACAATCCTAGTACCATCTTTAATAAGCTTCTTACTTCGTACATCTCCCATTGCCTTTAAAGCATCAACAACATAGTGAGATACTTCATGAGGAATTGTATCTATTCTTGCTCTACCTTCAGCTATCTCAATTAAATGTCCTGTTATTTGTCCTAAAACATATCTTCCTTCATGTTTGCCTAAATCTTTTTCTATTTTTACTCTAAGGTTTTTAAGTCCAGGTGTTCTTTTTACCCAATCAACCATTCTTTTAACACCAATAGCTGATATTATAGCCTGAGCAGTTCTTTCAGCTGTTTGAAATTGCGGTTGAGTATCACCTGTTAATATTTTCTCTTGTGCTTCTTTATCTAATTGAATTTGTTTTTGTATTATTTTGTTTCTACTAGATTTATTTAAGGGAACTATTTCATTAATCCTTGGACCAGTTTGAATCATATATTGAATCATTGTTTCAACAACTTCTTTTTTAACCTTTACTCCATTGACTTTTATATTACCATCTTTATCACCTGATATTGCAAGCTTGTCAAGCCCTTTCTTAATCTCCCAAGCATTGTATCCTGCTTCACCTTTTGCCTTACTTTTATCAATCTTGACTATATTTCCATTTACATCTTTAAATTCACCCTTATTTATATCATTAAGGTATTCTTCTATAAATTTCTTAGCTTTTTTAACTTTTTCTCCAAAAACTTTACTAGTATATCTTTCTTCTAAAGTTTTAGTTGGTGTATCCCCTAGTACTAATTCAAGAATGTCTTTTACTTCCTTACCAACTCCATGTTTTTTTTTAAAATGCTGCATAATAGAATATCTAAATAACCTTGCCTCACCAAATTCTCCTGATGGAATATTCTTTTTAGGAAAAATCTTTTGCAAAATCTTAGTAACTATATTACCTGTTAAACCTTCTCCTTTTGTATCTCTAAAAAGAAGGCCTTCATGCCCTTTTGCAGCACCAGTCCAATCTTTCTGCATTTTTTTAAGCGTGTTACTTAAATTTTCTGTTATATATTTTTTAACTTTTCCTGCTATTTGCTGGGCCTTTTTAGGTTGAATAAACTCAACAAATTGCTTTCCTACATTCCAAACATCCTTCATAGTCTTTCTATAATGAGTCCTAAATCCAGGTTTAGCTTCTGCTTTAGGTATACTTGTTTCCATTAAATCTAGAAACCATGTTTTTCCAGTTCCAGGAAGCTCTCCTTTAGGTATATTTTTAACTTGTAAGTTTTTACTTTGTAACTGCTTTACAATAAAGGAAAGAAGTTCTGCGTGAGATTTTTTTCCTGGTTGGTGTGGCTGGAAATACTCTACAAAATCTGACCTATCAACCTCATATAAACTTTTCTTTCTATTATTAGCTAACCACTGAGCAAATTTTATAACATTATTAAGCTGTTTTTTAGCATTTGTAAGTCCAAACTTTCCTGCTGGCCCTTTATATCTTTTATCTATAACCTCAGCTAAATAATAAAAGAAAGGTTTGTTTTTTTCATAGGCAACACCTATATCATTTGCACCATGTTTATTCATCTTAGAATTAGTATTTTCATTCTCTGCTATTTCTAATAACTCTTTTTCTCTTTGTGCTGAATCTCTTTCTGCTTCTGTTTTTGCATTTAATCTTCTCCGTTCAGCTGATTCTATTTTTTCTTTATATGTAGACCTTGTATCTGAGGGGTCTCCTTCCTTAATTTTACCTGAAAGAAGTCTTTGGTCTTTATCTTTAATACTAATACTAATTTCAGAAGCACTATCTGTGGCTTGACTTTCACCTGTTTTACTTGTTCTTAGTTTAGATTTAGCAGGTATATGTGCAGCCATTCTATCTTTAAGAGTGTCCCATCTTACTAATGATTCATTAATATAAATACTTTCTACTCTTTTATTCTTTCCTTCGCCTGTATACTTTACATCAATGGCATTTTCATTACCTTTTGTAAGTAAATTAATCTTATTTAAATCACCTTCTATAATAGATTCATTTATGAATGTATTTAGTTTAGACTCCGTAGTGGCTTTTTCAGGGCTAGTTGGTATATAATCTTTTTTATAATTACTATTATTATTTAAAGGGTCTAATATTTTAGTTTGCCATCTATCGACAATATTTTGAAGTCTTTGAATCTGTTCCTTTTTAAGAGGAACATCTTGTGAATGTTTTCCTATATTTGCCTCTAAAAGTCCTTTAACAGTATGTATAGCTCCCATTATATCTGAATAATCTTCTTTATGTATTTTTTCTGGAGGAACTTTAGAATCAATTTTCTTTTTTAACATATCAATTGCTGCTTCAGCTTCAACTATATGTTTAAGTTCTAATTTTTCACCATCAACTTCAAATTTTTTAAGAACAGGGTTAAGGTAATCCGATGCTAATTTTTCAATCTTATTAGATGCAATTGCATTGTTTTTATTAGTAGCTGAATCAGAAGCATCTTTAGCTTTATCAAGTATGTTTTCAATCATACCTCCAACTTGTTTTTGAGATTCAGTATAGGGCATATGCTCTTTTATAAAAGACTTTGCCTGCTTCATACCCTCTCCCATAAGCTTAGATTTTGTTTTTAAAACACCCATCAGACCAACATTAACAGCAGCACTTCTTAATAAATCATGTGCTGTAAATTTATCGTCAGTAATAGTTTTATATACATCAGGTAAGGTAAATACAATTGCCTCAGCCCCTACTTGACCAACAGCTCCCGTAGCATAAAGAGGAGCTTTTTCTTTAAATTTAGATAATGTGGCTTTAGCAATACCTTGAGAAACAGTCTCAACTTTAGTTTTCTTTGCAGCTTTTGCTAATAAATCCGCATGTATTACATTTAATGAAGCACCTGCAAAGCCTGCTGCTCCACCCATAATACCACCATGAGCTACTCCTTTTCCTATACCTTCCCAAACATCTTCTCCATTAACTGCTGCAGCGAGTCCACCATGAACTCCTTCAAATGTTGCAAGAGTAGCTGCTTGTCCAACAGCACCAGATAAACGAGGAAATGCCTGCGTTGTTAACTGAGCTTTTGCTGTAGTCTTAGGAAATAGAAGACCCGTAGCAGATTTGCCATTTATAATATTTTTAACTATTTTTTTTGCTTGATTCTTTTTTATACCTTCAGATACAAGTTTTTTCACAGCAGTATTTTGAACTGATTTTGCTGCTGCTCCTCCAGCTAATCCTGCTTTACCAATCCATCCTCCAACAAACATTGAAGCGAAATCTAAAGGCATTGCAAATGATAAAACCATAGAACCAATATCTTCCACAATACCAGGCTTCCAAGTTTCATCAATTTGAAATTTAGCTGTGCCATTATGTAATTGGTATGCCATTCCTGTTATTGAATTATTGTAAGCTGCTTTCTTCCAATTGTCGCTGTTTGCATCTATTCCCCAATCACCCATTTCAAAAAGGGAATTTACAAATCCAGGATTTGGTTCTTGTTGGTATGGTTTACGGGATTTTCTTGCGGTTGTAGTTACGTTGTCAATTCTAGACCATTCAGGTAAATTAGGGTCTCTCCCTTTTAAAGCCTTGTATAATGAGACATCACTATGCAACTTATAATAAGGGTCATCTAATCTTTTTTGTGCAAGATACTCTTGAACTGTCATTGTTATTTAGTATACTTTTGTATTAATTTTTGGGCTTGTGTTTCTTTTGTTGCTTTTCTATAGTCAGAAACAATATTTCCTTCTGCATCCTTTATAACACTTCCACCTTTTGGTGAAAGCCATTTCTTTTGGAATTGTTTTTTTGCATAATTATATTTGTTTCTTAAATCGTAATGTGGGTCACTACCCCCAGTATAAGGATTAGCCTTCAACCATGCAATAATTTCATCATATTCTGCTTTTTCTGTCATATAACTATTTACTAAATCTTGTTCATCTTTAGGTGCACCTGCAAGGTTTAATTTTGGTGGAGTTGGTGGTGTAGTGTTATTCTTAACATTATTATCAATAACTTCCTCTAGTTCACTAGTAGGAATAGCAGACCAATTCCATTTAGAATATGTAATAGGGTTTCCTTCAAATAAATTTTGACCTGTTAAATCCAAATAACCTTTTGCTCTATTTTTTAATTGTCTTTCCATATTAAGAATTGAAGATTGAGCATTATCTGCTATTATGTCTGCTTCACCAAGAAATAATTGTTCATAGGTAAATGAAATAGGATTATCTTTGTTAGAAAAATCTGTCCATGCTATTCGACCCAATAAATCATTATATTTACCTTCTTCTTCTGTTTTTGCAGCAATTTCATCTTCATTAGTGGTTGGCATATTTTTTATTTTAAGGTCTAATCTATCAATATCATCTATTTTATCAAGTAAATCTCCAAAATAATTAACTTGGTCTATCATAGTCATACCATCTTGATAATTAAGTTTAGCTGAATCAACTTTATGATTAGTTTCTTTAATCATATAATCTCTCATATGAGTTGCGTCTCCTGCTACTATAGACTTATAAAAAACAGCACCTTCATCTTTAGACAGATATTGGTCGTCTGTAAGAGATGCAACACCATATTGAAAAAGTTCATCATATTCAGATAATTTTAAAGCTTCTGTGTGGTATTCAGGTTTTGATAATCTTGTTCCAAATTTTCTTTTCATAATATTTTTATTGCTAACAAAATCTAAAACTCTTGTTTGAAGGTCGCCAACAATTGCATCTTTTTCCTCTTGTGAAGAATCATTATAAGTGTTCATAATTTCATTAAATTCATTTGCCTGGGAATCTATTTGACGAGAATATACATCAAAATAATTATTATCTTCCATATTATATTTGGATTTATCTTTTATGTAATTGTATTTATCCCACATGGCATCAGACATATCACTTTGATTTTGAGAAACATGAGATTCCATCCTATCAATCTCTCTTTGTATCAACTCATTATCAAAGGTAGAATTAATTTTAGTTAAATAAGTATCAAAAATATCCTTTTGGACAGTTCGTTGGTCTTGTCGTGCAGAACTAGTGTCACCACTAAATGAACCAGTAAGATTTATAAGATTACTTAAATCTTCAATTGAAAAATTAGCCATAATATTCCTTTAAATTTTTATTAAACGCCTGTGCCAGAAAGATTAATCATAGCCTCATCCCAGGCAGATGTCCAATCAGAAAGAGCTTGACTTCCAGAAGCCCTTGGTTTATATACAATTTCATCTAAGATTCCTGCCATGCTTTTACCATATTCATCTTTTACTCCGCTTTCAAATCTACCTGCTTGTCCACTTCCTGCAAAACCACCATAAGCTTTTTTACCGCCTGTTGATGCTTTTTGTCTTAGGTCTGAAACAGCTGATTGCTCTAAGCCTATCTTTTTTGGAGAATAAAATTGCGTTTGCTGTTGTAGAAGCATATCAAGAGGAATACTTTGGAATATACTAGGGTCTATAGTGTCTTGTAATCCCTGTAAATTATAGTTTTCTAGATACTGAGCCATTATATCACCCCCAGAAAGTGAACCCATTTCCGAAATAGTTGGGGCACTACCTTGGCTAAATAAACCTTTATTAACTAAAAAATCTTGTAATTGTTCTAATGTCATACTACTCCTTTACTTTTTTTGCATTCCTTGTGCAAATATTAATAAATCCTGTATTAGCTCTTTATTATCTTTTATTGATGTACTATAAAAATCCTTAACTCTCCCGCCTATATTACGAGGTTTATAATAATCTAAGATTTGCTTCAGATATCCTGGAGCTACACCTTGCTTCATCCGTGGAACTTCAGTTTTAAACGTAGGCGAATGTTGTTTAACTCCTAAACTTTTGTAGTCAGGGGCATCTACTGTAGCTTTCATTGAATCATAAGATTTAGGGACAAATTTTGAAGGCATCTGTTTCATAGCTAAATCTTGCATTAATTTTTCTTGAAAAGGATTAACTTGTTGTTTTATAAAATCTGGTTTTTTTATAAAATCAGGTGCTTTAATTCCCATTCCTTTTCCTTTGACTGCCTGCTCAAAAGATATTGGGCTAGAACCAACGCCTTGTTTTATAAAGTCTGGTGATTTAATTCCTATTTTACTAGCAGTAGTTGTAGGTTTAAGTTTACTTACTCCACCTGCTGTGCTTCCTATTGTTGTCCCCGTTGTTGTCCCTGGCTTTACTATTTTATCCCCAACTTTCCCTAAGATTTCACCCGTTCCATATGACAATGCGGCTGGAGCTGCCCCAGCAAGTATATCATCAAGCGTACTTGTTTTCATTTCTTCTAAAGACTCATCTATTCCTGTTCCTTCATATAAATCCATTAAAAAACCTGTACTTTCTCCAAACTTTTCTTTAAGATTTTTCCTTAACCTTTGTGAAAATTTTGACATGTCTTTACTCTTTTTGGCTGCTTTAATTCCAGAATAAGCAGCGGATGCTATTTGGCCAAATCCTGGTATAAAATTCAGTCCAAGAGCAATAGGGTCAAACCCTAATTTATCAAAAGGCCCTTTTGCCTCTTTTTTTAATTGTTCCTGTGCCTCTTCAACTTCTTTTTTTACTACTTTTTTACCTTCAATTTGTGTCCCAAGCAATCCTTGTTTATAAATATCTTTCATTTCATCACTTTTAAGTAAAGAATCTAAAAATTCTCTTCCTACTCCTGCTTGGCCATATGTACCATATATATTGGGTGGCATAATTACTCCTTTTCCATTAAAATTCTGCTCTTAAATATATTAAATTTTCTCGACATAAACAAATCTTAGAAGTTGGTTCCAAAAAACACAGAATTATCTTGTTCTGTTATTATTAACTTAGGGTCACGACTTGTAGCAGCAGCAGCATCTTGATAAAACTGTGTTCTATAAGTAGCACTCGAAGGTGCAGTATCTCTAACATCATAATCAAATCCCATTAAAACACAATTAAATGTATCATTAGCTATAATATCAGCTTTTGCATCATCACTTAATGCTATCTCATTATATCCACTTGTACTCCAAGTTGTTATCTCGTCTGAATACTGTGTAACATCACCTGAATAACTAACATTTGTAAGACTTCCTGCACCACTACCATCACTTGCACCAAAAGCAGATGAAGCCCCATCAACCTCATTAAAATCTCCTGCAACAACTGACCCTGATTGACTGCCTTTAAATAACATAACATCAAGAGTTCCTGAAGTAACACCATGTATATTCAAAGTAGCAGAACTTATTGTCTTGTTTATACCTGATGTATCAAATTCAAGGAAATATCTTCCAATTTGATAAGTGTTACCACCTCTGCCTGTTGTATGTGAATTTTGGACATAATAATTTGATGATACATTTAATGACCCACTACTTGCATTTCTAATATTAACCCAAGTATCTGTTGCAAATTTATATACAACTCCATCATAGTCAGGATAAATAGTAGTAGCCATTATAACTCAACCTTTGGCATATAATAGTTAGATATAATTGGAGTATAACTATTATCATCAGGAGTTACAGATATTTGCTCATAACTAACTAAATCAAAAGAATGTGGATTATATTCTGCCTCATTGTTATTCCAATAAGTTATCTTTCCACCTGAATTAACTTTAGACAATGCAAACTCTTTAAACTCTGATAAACTATCATCTCCAAATGTGTCAAGGAATATACCATCATAAGTAGTCAATCCACTTACAGTAGCCCAATCACCTTCAATGATTCTAACATTTAATTTACCATTCGCCCAAACTTTTAATTTTTCAATAATCTGTGGGTGTATTTCAACTATTGTATGAGAATTTACACCCTGTGCTTGTATGTAATCTGCACAAATCCCCATACCAAATCCTATTTCTAATATATCACCTTTATTGTGACATATAAATTCTGCTGACTTCTCCATAATAGTAGCTTCCCAATCCATCATAACCTCTATGCCTGTTTCATCTACTATCTTGTTATCAAAAAACTCTAATGTATTATTCTTAAAAACCATTAGAAATTATAACTTATTGTTGCATAAGCTCTGTGATTATCATTATCCCAATAAAAACTTATTATATCTGTCTTATTTGCTGTCGTTGTTAAAGTAGGATTAGTCCCTCCTGCAAACTTAACAGTCGATTCATTTCCATCTGATTGGTCAAATGTTTTATAATTAGTTATAAGTCTACTACCAGTACCATCTTGTGTTATTAACAATATGCAATTGCAAGACATATCTGGAAAAACTAAATTTAAATCTGTTATATTGCCAGCTCCAAATGTTAAAGAACTCTTATTACCTTTGTTAGCAAAATCAACTTCTGTATCTGATGCATTATAAACAGGTTCCCATTGATAAAATCCTATAGCAGAATAACCAGCAAATATCTTATTACCTGCTGAACCAGTTTCAGATAATTCTAGTACATCATCACCACCTACTGTAAAAGTTATTCTATCAGCAGATTCTTCATGTATGTAAGTATTACTACCACCATCAAGGTATAATCTTTTAGTAGCATCAATCTTAACATCTGCAGAAGTTATATTAACATCCCCTCCTGCTGCATCTATAGTAACATCTCCACTAGAATCAAAAGTTAAATCACCAGATATAATAGTATCTAAACTATCAATAGTTAAATCACCACTTGAATAAGTAACATCTGATAAATCATTTAAAGCTCCACCAAAACTACTTGTACCTGCTCCTATATATGACCTTAAATTTGCTCCAGTAACATACTTAACAACACCACTATCTGACATTAATATTTTATCTGTATCGCTACCAACCTCTGCTATTCCACCTATTGTAAGTGTACTATTTTTTAAAGTTGTATCTCCTCCAGATGGTTCTATAGTTAAGTCTCCATTAAGATTTACTCCTATAATCGTATTATTACTTGAATCATAACTTAATTTTAATAAAGTGTTTTGAGCTGATGTTTGCCAATTATCATCAAAGTCAGAATTTCTTTTAATCTCTAAAGTTGAACCATCGTAGGTAAGTGTAGACTCAGCATCAATCTTTCCAATTGAAGAACCAATAGTTAATAGTTCATTCTCAGCTGTATTACTTATACTATCGTGTGAATCATTCTCAGAATAATACCAAGTACCACCATTAGCCCAACAATCTTCTTTATTATTATATTGGTTTAAAGAACAATAAGCTGTTTTGTAATTAATAGATATAGGGTCTGTGCTTAAATCATCTAAAACCTCGCTAGAAGTTCTATATCTTAACTCTCCATCACCTTCACTAACAACAAACTTATTAGTGCCTAATGAGCTTTTAATATCTTTTATTCTTAATTTTTTAGTAAGTATGTTTGATGGGATTTTATCTACCATGGATAGTGGAGACATTCTATTTAAAGTATGCCAAACACCATTTACTTTAGTACATAAGTAAGTACCCTTATTTGATATTGTAGATATTACTATATCTCCATCATTACCAAAAGTTTTACCAGGAAAAGTATTTAATATTCTAGTCCTTGAGGCTTTTAAATGGAGTAATTTGGACATTATTTTATATTTTTAGCTCTATAAGAAACCGAAATGTCATTTATTTCAAAATTATAAGGTGTTGTACCTATAAATTGAAGTTGTAAAGATATAATATTGTTAACTTGGCTAGGAGTAGCAAACTTCAATTCAGCTGTTTTCCATTTCCCATCAGTTTCATCAAGATGCTCTCCTGTATAACAAGCTGTTCCGCTATCATTAGATGCTCCAAATGCAAATTTACTTGATGTAGAAAAATCTATATTAAAAGTACTCTCTCCATTAACTGATGCGTGCACAGCTACACCAGAATCAGTGCCATCAGTTCCTACTCTGTACGTAATATAAACACCATATATCTTTTTACGAACACTTATATTGCCAAATGTAATATCTTTGGTTGTAAAATATATTAATTTAGTAGAATGAACAGTACTTAATGCATCATGTTCCCATTTCCTAATAGTATTAACTCCGTCTGTAACATCGGCTACTACAGCACTATGATGATAAAAAAGTATATCTCCATCAACATTTGTTATCATATTTGACATATCTCCTGTGGAAGTTGAGTTTGAGTCATTATTCCATACCATAAAAAGCATAGTCCATGAATTAGTAGGAAAATGATAAACAGCACCAGTTGGCGTAGCTGCTAACCCTTTATTACTTCTAGTAAAGTTAATTAAAGCTATATTTCTTTTTGAACTATAACCTACTACACAATCACCCTCTGGGATATTACCAGGCCCACTTGATGCACACCATCTATTGTTTGCTAAACCAAATTCTTCCAAAGATGTGGGTATTTTATTATCTATAAGATTAGTTAATTTCTCTCCATCATATAAATAAAAGCCATTAGCATTTGCCCAACAAATACCATATTGAGTCTCAATAACTGAATATTGTCCTAAGACACCAACATTATAAAAGGTATCTTCAAGAAACTCATAATCTCCTGATGTATTTATAACGAATACTTTATTACGTTTAAATTGTAATAATTTATCTTTAAAAAATGATAAGGCTGTTATTTCATCTCCATCATTTATTGCTACATCTATAAAGTTTGAAGCTGGCAATACACCATATTTAGTATCTACCGATTTAAGCATTCGGTCAGCATATATCTTTCCACCTTGTTTAATATTCCCAACATACAATCTATTATTTGCAACAACCGAAGTCTTATATCGACATTTTAAATTTGAAATATTCTCTGCATCTTTTTCTGAAACAAAAGTTTCGGACTCATAGCTATTAACTTCATTGAAATCTTTCACATTATTTCTATTTAACCTATACTCTTTTTGACCAATTCTTGTACTATTTGTTACTGCTAAAGCTCTAGCTCCTGATACTGTTGAATAAAATATTCCATCCTCACCTTCATTGTGGTTTAAATAAAATTGCAAATACCATATATCTGTATCATCTGATTTCATATATATTTTTGTTTTTTTAATAAATGAATCATTTACCATAGTATCAGGCATAAAAAATACTACGTCTGGAGATTCACTTATATTAAATGTTCCTATTCTTGAATCACATATACTCAATGATGATTCTTCATCAAATATATTAACAGTAGTTACAGCTAAATCAAATATCCTTGCTGACCATCCTGATGCTTCTGTATTAGGGTCGTCAGCAAATACAAGTTGAATACCAACATTTTGTCCAGTTAAATTATATAATTCTGCAATATCTGTTTCAGTATAGTCAGGATTTTTAAGTACTAGGTCACATTGATTAACATAATATTTAGTCCAATATGATAGGTAAGGAAAATCTCCATTCCCAAGAAGCTCACTACCTGTACTTAAAGAACCATTAAATATAGTTACATATTGGTCTCCATCAAAATCCGCTTCAACAGGACTCCCAGCTCCCTCTTCTTGTTGTGCTCCTAAACCCCAAACAGGAGCTTCTAGACACCCACCTATACTGTTAAAAGCCCCCCATGAATTTTCTGAATGAGTAAAATGTTCTTTAATAAATAGTAAAATTGAATGACCATCTCCAGAACCACTTCCTATTTCAGGATTCCAAACAGTTCCATCCTCATCTATTCGTTCCAAAACTATTGTTTCATCAATATTAAATCTTAAATTGCAATACCTACCGCCAGCTTCTCCTAAATAACCAGTATCCGAGTCTATAGTTATTCCATCATAATTGTCATCACCATCTAAAACATTTTGAATTGTTTTATTGGCGGTCACTGAGTCATGTCCAAATACTTTAGGATTTGCAGTTCCATCATCTGTCATTGGAAAAACTACATCATCTCCTGAGTATTCTCCTCTTTCTGCCTTATTAATTAATTCTGCTGCTAATTCTGTAGTCATAAGCGAATATTCTCCACTAGGAATAACTACCCATATTTCAAAAGTAGGTACAACTCTATCATTTATTGCTAAAGCACTTAAATTGTTTGAGCTAGTTTGCATAACAATATTAGCTTGACCACATGTTCTTATTTCAAATGTTACATTGATTTTTATTTCTTGTATATGAGTATTGTCTCTATTTATACTATCTAAATACCCTTTAACTGTATTGGTCATAGTGTCATTAGATAATCTAATAGGAATCATAAAAGGAGTTAATGCTTGAGAATACCAATCATTAACATGTCCTCCACCAAACGTTACAACCTCATCCCCGTAATATGTCCATTCATCCCCTATATCAAAAGTCTGACCTGTTTCTAAATCAGTAACACCAACAAAACCACATGAAGTAGCGTGTGCTTTTTGATTAGTATTTGAATTCTTAGTATCATAACTCTCAAGATATGAGTCATGTGAATCTGTTCTAACAAAATGGTCTTGACAGCTATGATTATAATCGACAAAATGTCTTGTTATTATTCCAAATTGCACCTCTGAAGAAGGCCCAAATTGGTCATATCTCCAATTAGTTTCTACACCCCCATCTACAGCAACAGCATCTGTGTCTACTGGTGCTGCATATGTAAGTTCTGCACACAATTCATTAATATGAGGTATTGCATCATAATTGCCTGATGTATCTACAACAGTATTACTAGTTGATGTTGCTAATAAAGTTGGTGGAGTTTGAAGAAATCCATCTGCTCTAACTTTCCACTTAGGTATATCCGCATAATTATCATAATAAAATAATTTATTATCATTATTATTTGCGAAATTAGAATCACATATTCTTAGAACACCTTTATTATAATTGAAAATAGGTATAGCAGAACCAGTAAAATTAATATAATTAGTCAACCAACCAGTTCCAATGGTCTCTAAAGTAGAAGAAGTATTAATAGCTATATTAGTAGATTTTAAAGCTCCTGATGAAGATTCAACATTAGATTGAAGTAATGTAAAAGTTTCTTTATCATTAGAATCATCTTGTTCTCCTGTAATTTGAATACCATCAAAATATACTTCTTGTGTATTTGTACTTCCTCCATCATCACAATGATTAGTAGCCCCATTTTGATATCCCCATCTACCGCTATGAAGTCTTAAAACCCAATCATCTACATCGTTATATTGTTCAGGAATTGTAAAAACCGTAGAATACCTATGAAAAACTGATAATTGTCCTTGATTAGGGTTTCCTGGAGGATAATCCTGGGTGACATGGCTCCATCCTACATCGTGACCTCCTAATCCACCATTAGCAGTTGTCGTTCCAAGAGGACTTCCATTAAAATCTTCTTTCATTGTGATTAAATCATTATGTGCTTTTGTTATTGTCATTCCATCTATCCAAGATGGCCAATCCCCATCTGGGTCTCTTAATCTAATGGTAACAGTTTCCGTCATACTTGCACCACCATTAATAGTAAACTCAAATCCATTCCCATTATAAGCATATTTCCAAGTTCCTTCATTTTGGTCTCCATAAGAATCATTATCAGTTCCCACTAGTTGAGTCATAGGGACAATAGGAGTACCTCCAATAAATATTCCAACCTTAACTCCATTCACACCTCTATATACAAAATTCAAACGATATTTTGTATTTGTTTGCAAAGTTAAATTTTGGTATATATAATTATTGTCACTTTCAGAACCTGAAAGTTTAAGGGTTGTACCATGTAGTCCATATTGATATGAAGATGAATATATTGGCTGAAGAGTAGTAGGATTAATAGCTAACCAACTATTCGAAGGCAAAAAATTAACATCATTAAGTTTTAAATAATTTGACTGTGAAGTACCTATTAACCAAGAACCATTTGATTGGAGATATAACCCTGTATTTGTTCCATCAGTCACAGTTGTTGAATATAGTTCAACCCATGGAACTTTCTCTCCTTCACCTGCTACATATAAATCATTTGTATCTGCAATTGCTGTATATAGCCCATTTCCAAAAACAATTTCAGTTTCACTATTTACAGCTGTGCACCTTCCAAAAAAAGAACCATCTGATTTATATACAAGCTTATTTAATATATTAGCTCCAGCGGCAGTGCCGCTTACTGTGAGTGTAACTGAAGATGTTGATAAAGACTCAGCCTCAGCTGCGTTAATTCCTGTATCTGATATACCTGTAGCATTACCATCTGCAACAAAGTTTTGCCAAGATTTTCCAAATGCACAATAAAAAGATAAAGGATATTCTTTTCCAGCCTTTAATGATAGATTTTTAGATGAAGGACCAGCATACTCTATATATCCATCAAAATCATTAACTTGGTCATCCTCAGCAGTCATTTTATTTACCGCAAAATAATTATTAAATGGGGACTCATCTGTGGCATCTAAAGAATGAGGAGAAAGGGCACTAGTAAAATGACCAGTAGTAACACCATCTGTTATCCAATCTTGAGAACTTTGGGCAGTACCATCTGCAGAACCAAAATTATTACTATTCCACCTAACTATTACATATTTATCAGCTGTTGTAATAACTCCTAACGCTGGAGCAACAACTACAACTCCAGAAGTATTAACTGAAACTATATTCCTAGATTTACCTGCGTTATTAGTTGCAGAATAAAAGAATATAGTCATATCCTTATAATAATCATTAGTATCATTATAACTACCAGCTGTAGTATCCAAAGTAAAACTTGTAGTTGTCGAACCGACAGTTACTGCAGATACAGTCCCCCTATGAATACCCTGGTCAAATCCATATTCTAATGAAAAACTAAAAGAATAGTCACTTGAAAACTGAAATAAACCATAACCTTTTTGAAAATTTCCATTGGGAATATCAGATGCGTCTATATTATTTATAGCACATCCTATAACACGAAGAACCCCTGTTCTATCTACTGCTATATTCCAATTTTGAGAAAATTGAGTATCTTCAATATCTCTTGCATCAGCATAAGCATTTAGTCCTCCAGAAAAATCCCTTATTTCCCATATGTTTTTAGGCATTATTTTCCTTTGATTTTTTCAACGATAGGTTTTAATACCATATCCCATACTAAATCATCTTTTTTAGAAGGTGATAATTTTATAGCTTTTTCTACTACATATAAAGCTAATAAACACCATTCCCAATTACTTGTTAAAAATGAAAACATATTATTTCTCCTTATTTGTTTTTGATTTTAGTTTTTGCTATTTTACATCCACATTTTCTACAACATATATATTCTTGAGCAGGGTGCGAATCTTTTTTTAATATTGCAACTTCCTTTTCAAGTTCTTCAATATATTTACCATATTTACCTAAATTCTTTTGTACTACCTTCATTTGTTTATCAAGTTCATTATCTTCCTCAACATACTTTTGAAGTTTATTAAGATTATGCTTTTCCATAATCTTCTTAAGTACAACATCTATAACTTTTTTTATTATTAATCCTTGTATCATTTATTCCCCTTTCTAAGCAACATCATCTATTATAGCTGCAACAATACATTGAACATCTCCACCGCCTGTGTTAGATATATCCGCAAGAGTCGTTCTTGCATGCAAATCCTCAATTGTTGTATTAGGAAGTTTTGCATACCAAGATTCACCTGTTCCTATCCATATACCATCAGCTAAATTATGAGCAGCAGTATCCCCATCTAAACATAACATAACACCATCTGTAGTGCTATCGCTACCAGTCCTTGATGCTGTATTTTTTATAAACAAAAATTTAACCTTATCTGAAGTACTTATTTCTGCTGTTCCCGCTGTAGTATCTGTTCCAACGCTATTAACTAAAAAATTACCTTTTATTAAATTATTACTTGTAGTAGTTACATTAATAAGTCCATAAAACCATTTTTCGCTAGTATCTGCAGGAGTATATGCAAAAGTTAAATCTTTTAATATTGCTTGTATTTCATCAGGTAGCAATACCGCTTTGATTGTCATTGTAGCTGCATCAGCCATTTATTCTCCTTTATTAAAAATATTCATTACCATAAATCATCAATAGTCCGCCTAAGAACACAAACCAAAACCCAAACCAAAATGCAGCATATTCCTGCAACTAAAACCTCCAATTAACTCCTGTGCTTACGTTATTTTCTTCTCGACCATAATACTTTAATTTAGAACCCTCAATAAATACCCCAATATGTTGTCCAAGTTTAGCTCCAACCAGAGCACCTACATCATATTGCTCTTCATTACCACTATAAGACTTGTCTGTCAAACCAACAGATTGTGGATATGAATTAACCCAGATATGGGAATAAAAATTATCATTCCCAATATAAAAATCTAAACCTATCGCTATACTTGCCTCAGCTTGCCATTCTTTTTCTTTATTATCTTCATTATATTGACTTATAACATCAGGTAAATGATATTGTATAAACTCACCATCAGAATAAGCAACTGCATTGGAATCTGGGTCTTCCCAATAATAATCAGCTTCCTCGTAATAATAAGTCCAATAACCTTCAAGTGTTTCAGGATTTGTTTCAATCCATAACCAATAATCATCTATCTCGCCATTTTCATTTAAATCTGTTACAGGGACATAATAATCTTCATAACCATATTCATATGCAAGTTCCCACCATGGTAATTCATAATCATTATATGCAGGATGCCCATATATTGGATGCCCCATAACATTGCCTCCTAATGAAAATATAACTGGACCTAGTGCTAACCTATATCTTAAATCTACTGAAGCAAACTCTAAATCTCTACTTTCTTTATTTAAATACTTAAATTTTGTTATAAAGCCTTTATTAGACCATTTCATCCAATATTCTTGGTCAATGAATTCATGACCTCTATTTCTTACTGAACTAGCCGATAAAAGGTATTCTAAACCCTCTGAAGCACCAAATAATGCATTATCACTAAGTGCACTTTCTTCTCCTTTATAGAATTTCTTTGAAGATTGGTATGGAAATAAGGCTATCTTTCTTATACCAATATTATATTTATAATCATCTTCTAATGTTACATTCCCATTCTTATAGGGTGTACCCATTGAACCACTAATATAAATAGTCGAATTACTAAATAGCCCACCAAAAACAAAGCTAGTAATCGCAACCAAATTACATATAATTCTTCCATAAGTCATTACTAAAATCTACTCCCTCCTGAGTTACGTTTTTCTAATTTAGTTAATCTTTCTTCAAATGCCCCAATTTTATCTGATAAATCATCTAATTTCTTTTTACAATCATCAATACCTGATAAATCTATAGTAGGTATTTTTTTATTTTTAAGTTTTTCAAGTTCTTCTTTAATATAAGTTAAATCAGCAGCTAGAGGACTTAATTGTCCTGCTAAAGTTTTAATTTCACTAAATGTATTTTTAAATTCTTCGAGCTGATATGTTATCAATTTAAGGTCTCCATTAGCTTTTATATCACTAATATCATCTACTACCATATTATGTTCAAGCCTATTTGGACTATTCATAGATTTTAACTCATTTAGTTGTCCTGTAATACTAAAATAGACACCACAAGCAGATACTAATATAGCCGCCATTGTAGCTATAAACTTCAAATCAAATGTAAATTGACTTCCTTCTCCTATTTCTGTCGGCATAACTTTCTCCTTTTTAACTACTTGCTTTTCTTTATTTTCTTCAGATTGTTCATTTAAAACTTCTGCTATTTCATCAACCGATACATATTTTTCCTCTATTAATATCTTACCAAGAGGAATTGACCTATTATAAGTAATTGCTTGCTCTGCTTGTTTGCTAAGAGCTACTCGAAGTTGTTTCTTATTAATAACTCCTTTAAGCAATAATAAGTCGCCTATTTTCATTATGTAGATGCTACAAATACTTCAACAGTTATAGCTCCAGAATTAGCTTCTGCTGTTATCTCTACTAAATCACCAAAACCTGCTGCATATGTACTTGTTCCATTTGTATCGGAAGAACCTGATGTATGACTAGCTATATTAGCAACAGATTCCGCACCTGTGCTTGCATTTCTTGTAACTAATGTATGAGCTGTTGCCGCAGATACACCATTTGCCGCACCTGTTACAGCCCCTACACTACTATTTGCTACTGTCTGGGCATTATCATGTGTATATCTTAATCCTGGTATTATAGCACCATTTGCTGTAATATTAGTTACATCATCGCTTCCATCAGCTGTATCACCAGTTGCTTCAGTAAAACCTAATGCTACTTGATTTGCTAACATAGTATCAATTACTCCGCTAGCTAAATCTGCATTATAAATAAATGTTTGTCCTTTATCTAACTTTAAACAACATTCATTACTATATTCATTTTTAAGAACTAAGTATAAATGATTTGTTGCATCTTTATTTGTTATTCTTATATATCTAACATTTGCTTCATTAAATGTTCCTGCAGCGACAGCTGTGCTAAAACTAACTAAAGTAATTTCTGATGTAGGAACACTTACAATTCTCTTATCGATATTGTTAATTCCTGCAACAGAAAATGAATTTGTTGAGCCTTGTTCTTGTCCATTTAATGTTAATGATTCTATATGCGTTACATTTAATGTCGCCATTTATTTCTCCTATTTATTGCCATCTATTAGTTTACCCCATAAAGAGGTTTTTCCATCAATTATTTCTACTACTTCTACTTTAAAGTTTCCACCTTTAAACCAATCTACTATTGCAAATCCATGATTCCAATTATGTAGATTTCCTCTTAAAAATTCATTAGCTTCTGAGGACATATCCTTTAAACAACCCATACTCCATGCACTTATTGTTCCACCCCACTTTGTATCTGTGAATCTTTGAAAATCGTGAGTATGGCCATATATAACACTTTGTCCACCTTTTTCTAAATGCTTTTTAGCATGATGTATTGGAGTATATTTTCCATGTATGAAGTTAAGTTTACCTATTTTAAGAGGCTTATTAGATAAATACTTAAGATACTTATATCCTCTTTCTTTAATCCTTAATGCGTTTTCTGTTTTATACTGTGGAAGATAAGGATGTCTTGTTACAAAATTATCTAACCATAATTCGTGATTACCTTGTATAAAATGTCTTGTTTTACATTTAGCCTTATCTAATGATTCATCTATCTTATCCATACCTTCATTAACTAAAGCAACCTCTTCATCAAGCATTGGAATTAAAACTTCTAATGGTGGTTTTTCTTTATTCTTCCAATAGTGTTTACTAAATAATTTCCACTCTCCTGTATCCCCTAAATCAATATAAGTATCGGGTTTAATCATTTCTATCGCTTGGCATACCACACTTATCGCTTTATCATCGTGCAAAGGAAAGTGTTTATCAGGAGTAACAATAGCTCTCCTAACAATGCCTTTGTCTAATCTCGCCATTTTAACCTCAATTTATTTCAAAAAACTATTTGCTACTTTTTTCTTTAAGAACTTTCTTTAAGGCTTCTATAGAACCAATTGCCTTTATATAGATTTCCTTTGCTTGTTCTCTTTGATTTTCATAGACCTTTATTTCTTCTTCTAACTTTTTTTTCAAGTCACTCATTTATTCCCCTTATGTTAAATGATATTTTACTTTCACATTTAATGAATAATCTGAATTAACAGTATCAGATTCAAAAGTTGCTACTATAACCTTTCCCGATAAAACAGAAGGGCTGTCCACTGTCCATGTTGATAAATATATCTGCTCATTTCCTTCATTAGTTACATCTGAATTGTGTGCTAATAATATCCCGTTTGTAAGACAAGAAGTTGAACCACTATTAAAATCAAAGCCCATCAAATGCATACGAGTTGTATCAGCTCCTCCACTATTATTTGCATCAGCTCCCTCTAATGAATACACTGCATCAATATAAATACTATCAGGAATATACCAAATTACTGGAACTATATCATCAGCTGCACGGTCACCAAAATCTCCCGTATCTAACGATGTTGCTGGGTCAGTTCCAGTTCCTAAATGTGGAGTATTGCCAGATTGTGAATAATTAGAATGTTCAAAAATTAACATTTCATGATTTCCTGCAGCAAAACCATAAGACTCAGCTGAATTTATAAAAAAATTAGCATACATAGTTGTTCCACCAATTGTTAGTGTATTACCTGCTGTTGTCCATGCTGTTGTATCGTAACCCATAATTCTCCTATAATCTTGGTACTGCTAAAGACCTTACACCACTTTTCCTTGACGGATATTGTTTCATTATTTTTTCATACATAGTTCTATAATATTGAGATTGCTGTAAGTCTCCAGCATCTTCAAACATTCTTGATTTAAGATAACATACAACACATAAATGTAATCCTGTATCTAATCCAATAGTTGTTTTTAAATTATCTGTTTGTGCATCAACATAATCAAATCTTGAATTTGTTGTAATTCTTAAACCACTTGATACATCATCATCCTGAAATGTATCATACCATTCTTTTGTTCTTTCCCCAGGTGTTGAAGTATTATCTCTTGCAACAATAGCAAGTCTATTATCATCGTTATACCATGCAAAATTATTATTTGGATAAGTTCTATTTGCCATAATTTCCTTATTTTAAAGTATCATCTCCTGAATCAGTATCTTCCCTTAATAATTTATGAGGGTCTGTAAGTTTTGGTATCATTATATATCTATCATTAGTATCTAATATTTCTACTTTCTTTATATCAATAACTTTATCTGCTAATTCATACCATCTTTTATATTGCTCTAAAGTTGTTGTTGATGAAACAGTATAATTACCTTTACTTGTTGAAATATCATCTAAAGCATCATTAATCAATTGAAACATATATTGTTCTGATTGTCTTCCAAATAATTTCTCTATTTGTTCTATAACATTCTTAACTGTCATTATTGTCTACCTTGTTGTTGAGCAGGTTGTGGCATTCCTTGAGATATTAACATTTGAATACCTTTATCATAATCTTGTTGTAATTTCACTTGTTGAGCTTGATACCATTGATACTTTTGATTTTCTCTTTCCATTCTAATCTTTGCTTCTCCTAGATACCCTTGAGCTGAAGCTAAATAAGTTTGAGCTGCAGCTGCATATGCTTGAGCAGATGCAAAATAACCATTCCAAACTTGAGCTTTTGCAGCTGTCCAAGCTCCTCTTGCTTGAATTTCTTTTGCAAATCCATCTGCTTCTGCTTTTAATGCTTGAACTGTTGAACCCCATTCTGCAAGATGTGTTTGAGCTCTTTGTATTTCTGTTTGAGCTGCTGCTAATGTTGCTTGAGCCATCTCAGTATCTTCATCAGCTAACCAATATTGTACACTCTCAGGTTCTGTGTCGCCACTCATAGAAGCTCCATCAACTAAATTTCTAGCTTTATCTAAAGCATCCTTAACTCTTGTCATTTCACTATTGTCAGTATCATAAGTACCTTCTTCTCCAAATAATCCTGGGTCGCTTCCATCAGCTCTAAATTTAGATAATGCAGTAGCAATTGCATCTGCTGCTGTTTTAATCTCAGATGAAGTTGTATCGGTATCTACGGCAGATTCGGCAATTTCAGTAACTCCTAAAACAATATTAGCTGTCATTTTGTTAGCATCCTCTATTTCATCTTCTGCATTTGCAACAGAAGCTTTAATAGCATCAAATGCTGTTGTGTCAATTGCCGTGACAGAGTTCATTCCACCCATTGCATTTTGTAATGTTTTTATTGCTGCATATAATGTAACTAAATATTCAGCTTCATTTGGAAAATTAGCAACTACGGAATCACTATAAGCAACTGATGGATATGCTACTCTATATACATTTGATGGTTGAGCATCCGTTGTAGTTGGTTTTATAAACAAAGTACTTGCTCCTGAAGAATTACTTGTTATCCAATAAGCGGGGTCAGTAGCACTCGCATAATATAAACTAGATGAATCGTTTGTTAAATCTCCATACATAGGATGTAATTGCCTACAAGGAATATAATAACCTCCAGAATTAGCAGAAAGGCGAGTTACTTGTAATATGTCCCCCCCAGCATCCATATCTAAAGTTGTTCCATTTGTAGCATTAACAATAGAAATTGAAGCACATTTTTCTTTTAAATCATAAGGAAGAATATTAATAATTTCTTTTGCACCATCAGTTAAAAACGTGGTTAACTCTGATTCAATTGGATTTGTACCACTACTAGATATACTAATATTAGTTAAACCTGTGACTTGTGCTTGAAATGTAGCCATTATCTACTATTCCTTTGTTTTATATCTTTTTCCATAGTTGTTTGATTGAACTCAACTTTTGTTTGTCCACTCCAAGTATTCCTCATATTTATGTAATCAGATATATTATTACTTCTTACTCCAAATACTTTACCACAGGAGCATTCTTTTGCTTGACCTTTTTTAATCTCAGTCTTTTCACCACATTGACAATATATGATTTTCACTATTCTCTTCCAGATGAAGGAATATAAGGTGTAGGCGTAGTTCCTATTTTTTTAGCTAAAGCTATTTCTTCTTTTGTTTTTCCCTTATGTCTTTTTTTCTTTTCCTGCTCTGCGCTTAAGGCTGGTTTTTCATAAGGTTTATATTTAGGTTGCTGAACTCCTGCTTTTTTCTTTTTAGTTTGTCCACCTTTTTTATATTCTTCAACTTTTCCACCTTTATCAAACCTTGCTAAAGGGTCAACCATTGGGTTTTGACCAATTCCTTGTGCTTGAGGGTTAACTCCTGGTCTTTGTCCAAATCCTGTCATTCCTGGAACTAATCCTCCAAGTTGATAACTTTCTCCTCTATTAATAGCATTTGAAACAGGAATACCTGTCTCTGCAGATTTTTTGTTTGCTTCCGCAACTCCTTTTGGAGTATATGCAAATTCTTTTTCTCCTACTTTTGGCATTACTTTCTCCTTTTTCTAGCGTCAATACTTAATGGTAATTTACCATGTTGATTAATATATTCCAAATAAGGCTCAGTTGACGCATTTACTGAACCCTTATTAATTATATACTCACCACCTTCAACATTAATATCAATACCGCCTTCTGAATGTGGTTTACCATTCATTAAACCACCATTTTTAGCATAATTTTTTCTCTCAGAACCTTTCAATCTACTCTTTTCATTTTTACCCTTGTTAGTACTTGATTCAACAAAACCTGCAATTTCTCCACCTTCTCCATGGGATGCATCTTTCCCATCACCATTTCCATAAGTGCCTTTATCACGATTGTATTTGTTTAATTTAGCACGATAATCAGATTTGTGTTTTTGGAACTTTTTATATTCGTCTTTATAGTCTCTATTAGACATTAATCTAGCCACCTCCACCAGCAATGTCGTCTTCTAAAACTACTAAAACAAAAACTTTATCGCCACTTAATTTGCAAGATGTTACTGAAAAAATTGTATCTATATCAGTAGAAGAACCTCCAGAATCTTGAGTAGTAAGATAGTCTTCAACTAACTTAGATATACCATCATTACCTCTTCCATCTGTCTGGGTATTAGTTAAAGCTGTTGCATCTGCTATAAATGATTTTGCTCTAATTACATTTGCCATAAATCCTCCTAAGCGGTGTTTTCAGCAGTAACTATTATAAAAACTCTATCACCTCTTAATGAACAACAACTAACCTGTACTTCTCTTGTTCCAGCACTCCCTGCTAATGTCCCAACTTCACTTGTTTGATTGCTAAGATAATCTTCAACTTGTTTTGCTAAAGAATCGACTCCTCTTCCATCAGTATCAGCATTAGTTAAAGCTGTTGCGTCTCCTATGAATGACTTTGATACAAACGCCATATTTTCTCCTTAATTATAAAATTTGAATTCTTTAGTAGATTCGGGAGTCGCCCTTTATACGACAACTCCCATAGTTCTACAAAACTATTAATCCTTATGAATTTGGATTATACTTGTGTAGCGTAAGCACTTGTACTTGGATACTTTTTAACAGTAATGTCTTTTAAAAAAAGTTCATCAGCTGCTGCTGTATCACTTAGAGTACCAATGTAAGGCACTACAACATCTCCATCATCAAAGGTAAAAGATGCTACTGATGCTGGTGGAGCTAATGTGCCCGCACCTGCTACAGCATTCACTACGAAGTTATATGTAACAACTCCGCCTGAAGAAATATGCATTTTTAACCTTAGATTTTGAGCATCAACTGGCACAGAAGCACCTAAATCAGTTGAAGTAGACGCACCACCAGTATTTAACTCAGTAGCTGTCTCAAGATTTGTATCACCCATTGCTCCAAAAGCTGCATAATCAGAATAAATACCATTACCTGATGCCGCAGTTTTTAAGATTGGAACATGACCATCATCGAAGTCCTGAACTTTTCTGAATCCAATACAAGCTAAGTCAAAATCAGTCCAATCAGCAGTGAAGAATGTTGCATCAATATATCCTGTATGAGTACCAATTGTGAAAGCATGGTTACCACCAAGAGGGCCTCCACCTAATACCATTTCAAGACCTACATCAGCTCCAGCTGTTTCACAATCCATTTGCAAGTCAAGACCTGCTGCTGTAGACGCTGTATCAGTTGCTGGCACACTTCCGTCAACTTGAGGGGTTTTGCCTGCTGCTGTAAATGCTCCGATTGATATTCCTGTTGCAGGATACCATTCACCATTAGGGCCAGGGAAAATCATACCAAACTTATCTTCCGTAGCCATAACACCATCTCCTGAATTACCAAGACTTGTAACTATTGGATAGGCACAATCAATGTAATTCCATTTAAAGACTGTATTTGATGGATATTCCTTATTGTAATTACTACTATTTACATTTAATCTGTCACTTCTCATTTGTCACCCTCCTTACAGGTCAGTAAACGAATACAAAGCATGTGTTTCAGGGATTGTAATTTCAAGACCTGCTTCTGTAAGAATCATGTCTTTTCTTAAATCCTCGTCTGCTTGTTGTACGTTTGTGATAATATGAGTATCACGATTAAGACCATTTCCGACCAAAGGTCTGTAAGCAACGTGGTCTAAATCAACTAACGCTAAATAACCACTTGCAATACCTCTGAACATAGGTTCAGAAATCATGGATAAGTCACCATGTACTGTGTTTACTTGCATAATTGAATGACCAAAAGCACCATCACGTTGTGAGGCATTAAAGTTATATCTATAATTATCACCAGACCCTAAAGCTGTTGATGTATCAGCGAAACCAGCTAATTTATTAAAATAGCTAATAACAGGTCTACTTGCTAATCCTAGTTTACTTTTATTGCCACCCCTTGCAGGGTCATATAATACTTCAAAATCACTTAATAAAGAATCATATGTTACACTTGCTGCTGCTTGTGAAAACATATAAGAAGCCCCAGAAGTATAAGAAGCACTACCACTTGCTACTGCAGTTGCATTTGCAAGTATATGTCCTACTATACCTTCTGAATATTGTAAGCTATCGCTTCTTGCTCTCATTGAGAAAAGCATAGCTCTTTCAATATCTACTTTATGTTCTCTTAGTTTTAAATTCCAGATTCTGTCCCACTCATTTGCATATCCTCTGTAATTTGTAGCAATTGCTGTATTTGTCATTTCTGCTGCTGTTTTAAATATTTGACAATATCCGAAGTCATCGTCTAATTGACTTGACCAAACATCAGGAGAACCTGAACCCTCAGCAAATGAAGTACCTATAACTTGACATTCATTACCATCTTCAATGTCATTATAGTTATCTGAATCGTTAGCTGAATTAGATAAAGAAATACATCTCACACTTAATGTAGTATCAGCAGAGTTTTGAGTAATTCCCTCAACTCTGAATATTACTTGTGATTGTGCTGTTCTATCTGTTTCAACCGCAAAAACCATGCCTTTAACAAGCCAATCAACTTTTGAAGGAGATGATGCATTATCATCAACTGTTATTGAATATGTTGAATCAGCTACAACGTCAGTTAAAGCTGTTCCATCAACAAAAAAGTTTCTGCTTGTCCAATCGATTTTTGAACGATTTTCTAAGAAACGGAAGACTGAGTCATCCGTTGGTACTTTTGCTACCTTAATAAGATATACAAAAAAGGGAGATTCTTCTGGAGATAACTCAGCGACTCTCTCGCCAAAGTTATGTATTCGTCTTAAGTCAGCCGATGCACCAACTGCTGCTGGTACACTGTTTCCAGTTTGGTCAACGTTATACGAATATAATGTTCCAGTTTGATTTGCCATTATGACATCTCCTTTTTGTTATATTCTAGTTTATGGTATTTTATTCCCAACCCTAGAAGCTGACAATACACCTTTCCACCTAGCATCGTCATCAGATTGTTTAACAGGCTGTTGTCCATTAAGGATTCCAGCTTGTTGAGGAACATTCTGATTTTGACGAATGTTATCTAATGGATTGGTTTTTTGTCCTTCTTCACCAGATTGAGATTGAGTCACAGAACTCCACATATTAATTGCACCATCAATACCATATTCGGCAGGATTCTTTTGAGCAAATTCATAAAATGATTGTATTTGTTCTTCATTTAATCCTCTTTTTTCAAGTTCTCCTGTAAGTTGATTCATACCAACTTGCTTTTGAACCTGTCCTACTACTGGTCCTACTTGACTTTGAACTGCGTTATTAATAGAGTCTTGTAACTCTTGGTGTCGAAATTGATACGACTTAGACGATGGGTCATTATAGGCTTCCCAAGGGTCAAACTCATCTTTATCTAAAGATATACGTTGTTCAGTTTGTGCTGGTTGGCCTTGAACCATTCCAGATATTGTTTGTACAATATCAGGTCTAGACTCCAACATTTGTCCAATCTGTTCATATTTCTTTAAAGTTTGATTTTCAGCATGTAGTTTATCTTTTTCTGATTGAAAATACTTAGCTTGAGATTCCCAACCATCTCCAGACTCTCCATTCTGTGTTGCTTCATCTTGCCCTACATTATCTTTGATTTCACCTTGATTTTCAAGATTTTCATTTCCTAATGCGTTATCCATTACTCTCCTTTTCTTTGCAATTTCTCGTTAGCTTTATTACGTAAACGTAATTTTTCTGTTTCGAGGTCGACTGCATTTTCAAGTTTACTAACTGCTAAATTAGTAGCAGACTTAGTTTGTGATTCCTGTGATTTAAGTTCAGCTTTGAATTTCTCAACTTCTGTACGTTTCCTAGCTGAGACTGACTCTCTATTAGCTGTTTGTAAATCACCTTGTAAATTTTTAATTCCTTCTTGAGCTTGCTGTAATTGTTGTTGTAATTTATTAACAATATCCATTCTTTGCAATACTCCTTCTTTATCAAATATATCAGTTTTCATTAATGCCTCAGTTCTATCAATAAGCCCTGCTTGATATGCTTCCATATATATAGACCATTCACCCCATCTATTTGAAGGCATCGTTGAATTACCTATTATGTTTATATCATATTGACCTATAGTTAAATCATTCATCATCTCGCCAATAGCCTGAGATTTGTCATTATAATGATTAACCATATATTCACTCATATCATTATTTGGCTGTACAACTCTAAAAACTTTTTTATATGTATAATGCTCTTTACATAGATTATAAACAACTTGCCCTAATCTTCTTAAAGAACCTTCAATATCTCTTAATTTTGATTTACTTCTTCTTTGACCAAAATCCTCAAGCATCATTGTTGCCGATGATGTTTTAGGGGCTACTTCAGTATTACCTTGCATCATTTCGAATATACCCATATTTAAATCAATATACTTTTCAATCAATTGTGGTAATTGCATTACTGAATTAGATAATGGCTGAGGAGATGGAAAATGAGGTTCTCCAAAAGATGGGTCATATTCAATTGTTGCATTTGGATTTGCCCAATCTCTTTCCAATTCCTCTATATCATCAACACTTCCTTGAGGAATAAGTAATTTTAATCCTGAAGATGCTTGTGCATGAGATGTAATTAAAGACATTGTTTTATTTAAAAATCTTTGAAAATCTTTATTTTTCCTAACATCACTCATTGGATATGGAGTATTTGTCCATATATTAGGAACAGGTATAATAGGATATTTATCTGTATTTAAAATTCTTTCATATAATATTGTTTGACCAAGAATACAAGTTAATTGAATCCTTGTTTGTGTAACCTCTACTATATCAATTACGCCAGCTTCAACAGCACCTTTAACCTTATCGTCAGATAAGAATTGTTCCATATTTTTAGAATCTAATATTCTTTCTTCTTGAGTTTCCATATTAAGTATTCTATAATATGGAACTTTCACTTTATGGAAATACTCTATTAATTGATATTTTTCAGAACCTTCTCCTTTATCAGCATCTTTTATATAATCAGGAGTAAAACTTCCTTTAATTCTATTATTAAGAGGAGAAGGGTATGTATCATCTTCATAATATCCTTCAATTAAATCAATCATTTGTTTTCCATCTTCTTGTTCTTCGCTTAATTGAGGATATAAATCTAACAATTGAAATTTAGTAAATATAGTTGACAGCATCATTCCTGCTGCATCATCAAAATATCTACTTCTAGCATTAGGGTCTACAATAACTCTAAACGGGTCTACATAGGTAAATTTAATTTCACCTCTACCATAGTCAGCTTCAATATCAGTATATGCATAAAAATATCCTAATCCTGTAACTGCATAATCATGCACAACCTGTTTGAAAATTTCATTACCATCAGATATATTCCATATATATTCAAGTATTGTTTTCCATACATTAGCTAAATCGCTATCTGAGTCTTCTCTCGGCATAGCCGAAAATTTTGGAGGTTTAGATGTTATAATAGCCTTAAACTGTTCAATAGCAGAATAAATCCTATCTAAAGGTATATTTGATTGATTTCTTGATTCCAATTCACTTTGTTCTGCTTCACTAAAATGATTACCTAAATAAAAATCAATATCTTCTCTTGCATGGTCAGCCCACTCTTTACGAGCATCATCCCATCTTTTCCAAAGTTCTTTTATCTCTGTTGCTCTTTTATCTTGTTCAATCATAACTATAAATATAAATAATTTTTAGGTATTAATCAATACCTTGCTCCTGTAACCCAATTGTACTTCTTTTTTGGTTTTTCCCACTCATTTCTACTATTCTTAAATTTCTTAGCAGTACCAGCTTTTTTATTTCCTTTTGCATATTGAGTTGATAACCAAAACGCATCTATAGTATCATCATGAGAACCTTTGGGAAAATCTAATAATTCACCAATAAACTCATGCATATCCTTTTTTAGATGCACAGCACCCGCTTTAAACATTGGTTGGAGTCCTTCAAATAATCTATCCTTCTTTTTTTGATTTCCGTAATTCTTTATTCCTTGTTCTATACCAGGAAGAAACTTTCCTTCCTTTTTACTTTTCTTATGTATATAATCCCTCAACATCTCCTGATATGATATTGTTTCAATATTTATTCTTTTAATTGGTCTATATCGTTCTGCAATCTTAAATATCTCTTCTGCACAGTCCATTGGTAATACTCTTTGTCTCCAATACTCAATAATATAATAATCATAGTCAGCGGTAACACCAATAACCATGATAACGCTATAATCGTTCCTAACAGAAAGAGTTGAAGCAGGGTCAACCCCCATGTAAATATTGACATATTCAGTCCTCCCATCATCTAATGTTATATACCATGAATTACATTCTTCATTAAATTTTAATTTTCCTTTATAAAAATTGTCTACTATATCATCTTCACTAAATATTTGGTCTTCAGGAGATTTTGCCTGATTCATGTATTCTTGATAGAATTTAGCAGGAGTTCCTGAATCTACATAGAATTGTTTTCTTTCTTCTAATTTTGGAAGAGGCCAACGTGAAGGCCATAATGGTTTTCCATTATCAAGTATGGCTTTATAAGTAGCAACATCCCATGAATAATCTTCTCCATTTTTCATAGCTGCACCATAATTTTTAACTATACCATTTAAAAATGAATCATAATGAACTATAGTACCATTACACCATAAAGTCCCACCTTTATCAAAATCAATCGCTGGATATACCGCAGCAGTTACCCAATTCTTAATTTGGAGTCTAGCTTCAGGAGTTTTAGTATTTAACTCAGATTCGAAGTCATCTAGTATAATTCCAGTGTATCTTGTAGATAATTGCTTTTTACCCCTTAATCTTTGAGAAGTTCCCTTAGCAATCATCCTACAATTATTTTTCAATACAATTTCGGTCTTTGTCCACTTATCACCCTGCAAATCACCGAAATAGTAATGTATTGCAGGATTCTCGTATATATGATTAGAAATCCAATTAAGGTTATCAGTAGCTTGGTCTTGTGCCTCGCCGACCCAAGCGATGAATTCTGGGCTTTCTTTCTTCGCAAATAAAAACCGATGCAGCACTGCAGCTGCAGCTAAGGTTGATTTTGCGTGGTCACGAGGCAATACAAGAGCCAATTGTTGTTTTGTTCTATCTAAAAGCTTTTCACCTACTATATTATGAAATTCGGGGGTTGCGGAGGCTAGGAAGTCTTGAGGAGAGAATAGTTTGCCAAATACAATAAGGTCTTTATAAGCCATCTCAAGAATCTTTTCATTCTTTGAAACATCGCCATTTAAGTTTAAATTAGCCATTTAGTTTTATTATTACCTAATCATACATTTCATCAAGGTCATCAAAGCTAGAGTATTTATCTTTATACATATGAAATGCATCTTTAATAGGAATATTATCCCAACTAGTCTCTTTAGGTATTATTGGAACTTGTCCTCCTTCTTGATATTGAGGCTTATAGTAAGACATATCACTTAAAAATTTGGTAAGCATATCTTCATATTCATCAGTACCAGGTTTTGTACCTGCTTGATGATGTTGAGCCCAATACTCAGCTAATTCTTCATCAGTGTCTATACCTTCAAATGAAGAAGGAAGATAACCTTCTCCTTCTTTTTGAGGCATTTGTAATAAATTACCTAAAAATATCATTTGTTGTTGCTCTGGGGATAAACTACTAATATCATACCCTCCTTCTGCAATACCTTTTAAAAATGTAGGCGTATACCCAATTTCAGATATTAAACGATTAATAGCAGTATTTGCACCTTGGTTTTCACCTTCCTCAAATTGAAATAATCCTCTACCTGGGCCTATACCTGATTCGGTTTTATCAGATTGTTGTATAGCATCAGATACTCCTTTACTTTCATGAAAAGCAATCTTATTCATATTTTCCATAATTTGGTCTTCAGTCATCTCCCATTTGTTTGCTGCGGTAAATAATAAAGAATCTAATAATGTATTTGTGTCATTATTGGTTTCATAAGTTGGGTCGAATGGTTGTGTTAGGTAGTTAAAAAGTTCCACGTTATTGAAACTTTATAAGGTTGGTACAATCCACAGCCACAGATAAATCATGAGATACAAGAAGATTACCATAGAAACGTGGTTTTTGGGGATATTGAGATTCATCTGCGACTGTGTATATAATTTCTAATATCATAAATATTTTTCTAATATGCCTTTAATATCGAATTGATTTTCTTCATCTTGCATTTTATCACCAAATAAACTTTGCAAATCTCCAAGAGGTTTTAAATCAGGGTTATCACCAAGAAAGTCTTGAAATATTGAACCATCCCCTTTGCCGAATCCGCCTCCAAATAAACCTCCAAAAAGAGAAGAGGCATCAAAACCAAGTTTATCCTCTGAAATATCGCCAATCTTATTCATTGCTAACTTTTTTAATAAATCTCCAAACATTTTCTTACCTTTCTAATTTCATTATTTTAATGCTCCTACTATATCAAGAATATTCATATCATCCCCATGCATAGCATCTACAGTTTTTGATAATGCATCAAGTTGTTTCTCCCCTTCTACATCATGTACTCTTTCTCCACCTTCATACCAACCCTGACTAGCAATATTTGCCTCACTCATTGGGTCATATACTCCAGATAAAACTCCCATTAATCCTTCTAACATATTAGGAATTGCAGCTGCTTCTAAAAAAAAATCGGAAAGAGGTGGATTCATATCTCTTCCAAATCTCATCGATGTATCATACGGGGTTATACCTATATGCGATTGAAGATTTCTTTCACCAGTTGGAGACTTGTTCCATTGTCCCCTTTCATTAAACCAACTTATTATTTCCTGTAATTCGGGTATAGACCTTAAGTCTTTTGATATATCTCTTTTAGAAGCATAATCGCTATACTGTTTATCTATTAAACGCTCATGGTCATTTAGTCCATAATCTTTATAGTACCCTTTTTCTAAACGCCTATGATGGTGTTTTAAAAATTCATCTAAATCATTTAAAATCGATAATCTATCTATATTTTCATGGGCATTAGCCATTATGTGTCTCCTGCATTGAAATTTTCCCCGTAAATATACATAATTTTATTTGAATTATCAAATTCTGACTTACAGTGTGGACATATCCATCCAATAACATCATGATTACCCGTTATATCAATAATTCCAATTCTTTGTGTATACTTTTCGTTATAATATAAGTCTCCATCACATACAGGACATAAATCTTCATCAATCCTCTTCTTTTTCACCATGTGCGACAAGTTTTGCTTTTTGCCCACTTTGTAAGGCCTCCATTTGTTCTTCAGTAAATCCTGTCCAAACAGTTAATTGTTCTTGTTTTTTCTCTGTATCAAACAATCCAGAGATTTTAGCTAAAGATTCAAGAGAACGTAGTCTATCAGAGTCTCTATCAGACAAACTTGCAATATCTTTATACATTCCAATAATCCAATCAGGCGTAACTCCCTCTTCTTGTAATATCTTTTTTATTTCTTCTTTTACCATTGACCTTATTTCCTCTTTTTTTAATAAAGAATTTGTCTTCTTTTTAATATAATCCTCATCTTTTGCCTTTGGGTAAGCTTTTTTATAAGCTTTTAGCGTATTCTCCCCCGCAGCTACATATCTAGCAAATAGGAACTCACGATTATTAAGCTTCCTTTCTTTTGCTCTTTCGTAGATTGCATCATAATTACCCGAAAATGCGTATATATTCTCAGCAATACCATTATCGCCCAACATTTCGTGTGTTTTCTGCTCAACAATGAAAGAACCACAAATAGTCCTAATTAGTGTTCTAGGCTTTTTATAGCCAGGATGAACTAAATGACTACGCTTAAGCACTTGACATATAAATAAGTCGTCAGTATAGACCCATTCCCCCTGTAGTCCATTCCTCCAATTACCAACAACCTCAATCCCAGGACAAAAAACATTGAATTCCTCCAAGGTTTCATACAAATAGTGCTTTATTCCTTTGATTTCCTTGATTTCCATGAATAAATATAGATAATTTTTCCCAAAAATAAAAATACTTGACTTTGTCGTTTATTTGATTATATTATAAATACTATATAGTATATACAATATAGTATAGTACTTTAAGTAAAAAGAAATTATATATAAAGAAAAAGGATTTTGTTACAAAACCCCAAAAATAGCCTTAGAATGAGTGTGGGTATTGTTATATCAACCACCCCCCCGTTGAAAGTCCTCTAGGGGTTAGAAATTAGGTTGAAAGTTAGTTATATAACGTTTTATATAAAGCATATCTAATTCTATTTGTATAAAAGTAAAGGACAAACAAAACGCCACACTAACAACGTATGGCGTTCTATTATAACAACTATAATCGCGGACTATCTACTCATCATTACAAGCACTAACAAATCTACTACGACTAAATAAACTATTATCACGTGCAAACATAATGCACAAATCATTTATTAAATCATCCTTGTGTATATGTTCATCGCCGTAAGTGTCTTGTGTTGTGTTCTCATTGATTATCTTTGCAATACTTACATAATGTTTTCTACTAAGCATTTTCACCCCTTTCATCACTTAAGTTAATATGATTAGTTATTATTTCTTTTATTTCATCTTTTGTATTAAAACTTCCATAATTACAACATTCTATTAATTCATCAACTAGCTTTTCTATATGTTCATTTAAGTCATATATACTTTTTTCATTCATTCTTATTGCTTTATATTTTACCATTAAATGAAGATACTTTTTAACATATTGTTTTTTTTCTTTTACTACTTCATCTAGTTTCGTTTGTAGTTCGGCACAATTACGCCCGACTTCATCGCATATATTACATTCGTTATCATTAAACGGCGTTTGTAATACTTCGGGCGTTTCAAGTGCTTCTATTCTTTTTTCAAGGTGTTTTATGTCCACTTTATATCCTACAAAATGATACCCAATCCATTCTAATATATTATTTATTATTCTTTTCATCTTATGCCCTTTCTATTTTAGGTGTTACGATTATTTTATATTGTTTTTCGGTTGTTAATACCTTGTAATCATGCGTATTCTTATTTATTCTATTGATATATTCATTTAATATAAATATATTAACTTGTTCATAAATACTCTTATTTATGACGATATTTTTATTTACTATTCTCATAACTTTACGTCCTTTCATTATTTATTTGATAACTAATATACTAATAATATTTTATAATGTTCCTTATTATTTATATTATTTTCTATTGTTATATATCTTTTTATTATTATATTTGAATACGCTACGGCGTGGCTTTTTGACAATTTAACTAAATAAAAGATAATGGAAGGATAATCCTATGTCTAAAGAAAAATCAGTAAATCCAAGTGCAACAATGACTAAAGAAGATTTAGCTAATTTAATGGGCTTAGATGTTCCAACAAAAACAAGTGCAACAAAGACTAAAAACCATTCATTGAAAAAAGTAATAAGTGAAAGGTTGAACGAGGTTATGCATGAAACACTTTGCACGGAATTTAGCGAGTATTACTACGAGATTGGCGATACAATAGTAATGCACACTAAAAAGAGTGGCGAGGTATATAGCTCAAACGTTAAAGGTTATCAACTAGTTTTACCGAGTAAAGAAAGCACGTTTAAAGCTAAAGACGGTACAACTACACAAGGTGGATTTAAAATAGGTAACTTTACTATCTATTGTTGTGGCTTTCAAACACAAGAAACACCTTATGTAGTAAAGAACGGACAAACTATCTTTTTTAAAAGCACGATAAAAAAGTAGTTTTATTTAGTAACAAGTAAAAACAATAAACCTCAAGCAATTAATTTTGTTTGGGGTTTTTTGTTATATGACAATTATTTAATACAAGTTTAATTATGTAGAAAAATGTGATAGTGAAAAAGGAAAGGAAAATATGCGAGTAAATATGGACAGCGAAGTAAAACAGAAATATCATGTGAAGCAAGTTGTTGATTATGATGGCGTTATTAATATTGTGTTAACACCAAAGAAAAGGAAATGCAAAGCCTGTGGAAAAGAATTTGAATCAAAAGGTGGCGAGTTCCTGATTTGGAAAACAAAGAATAGACACAATATTAACGGCTGGTTTTGTAAGAAGCATTATGTTCAAGCAAAGCAACTGATAAATTTAGTAAGATAATATTGTGTAGGTGATAAATGTTATTATCAGAGCTTGAAAGTATAGCCTCATTATAGCTACCTACACAAAACTTTAAAGAAAAGGAAAGGAAAGGAAAGGCAATGAAAAAAACAGCAAGTAAAAAGACAGAGATGGAAAGGATACGTGATTTGGTTGACTGTCATATTGAAAGAGAAATAACACAAGATGAACTAATAGAAAAACTGATGACTATTATTGGGAAACCAATCATTAAAGTATCAGAAGTTGAGTTTATTGTAAGTGAATGGAAAGGTAATGTGTATTTAGAAAGTAGGCAAAAACTATCAGATGGTTGTAAAGATAATTGGGTACAAGTGGAAGACTTAACTGATTTAACTGTATATGAATACAATGATTTGGTATCTCAATTATTTGTGCTATATCCTGATTATCCAATTGAACACCTTGAAGGGAGGTTTGTGTAATGAAAAAATGCAAAGTATATCTTGAAAACAAAGCTGGAATGACACATGGAATAGAAATATGGGATTATGTAGATAAATATCAAGCTGTTGGTAAGGCTGTATTAGGTTTTCCACATTTATTTTGTAGAGTTAAAGCAATTAAAGAAAATCACAATACAGAAAACTTAGAGTATTTACATGATTCAAATAAAAAGGAGGTATAATGAGTGAAATGAATATAATAAACAGAAGGCTAGAAATATCTGACGAGCTGATTGAAGATATATTATGCACTGCATTTGAGGGAGGCATAACATATTGGGCAGATAATGTTAGTTGTCATAATAATAAAGATATGAAAAAGGTAGGAGGCTGGAAGCATGAGTATTTAACAGGCTCAAAGCTGAAAGAAGCAAAGCTCATTATACATACAATAAGTGGTGGCGAGGTTGTAATGACAAAGAAATCAATCATTGATGCATTACAGAAAATGGATAACCCTGAATATAAATACACAAAAGCACTTAGCAGAATATTAAATGAACAATATGATGCTGATGATGCAGATATAGTAGTACAGACTGCTTGCTTTGGGGAGGTGGTGTATGGATAACAACTATTTATATCACTGTAGAGGTTGCAGTAAGCCTGATAAAGAGTTTCCAAATAAAGAAATTGAGTGTGATGATTGTGAAGGTATAGGATATGCTAATATTGATTACGAGGAAGATATTAATGATGAAGGCTGTTGGAAATGTAATGGATATGGAAAATATATGCCAAGAACATCAGTAGAATATCATATGTGGGCAAGAGCTGATGCTTATGGTATATACACAGGTTTATACTGTGATAAATGTTATGATGACCCAAGTAAGTATACTTACAGAAAAGATGAATACTATGACCCAGCGTATGCTGGAGAAAGGATGGAGCCAGATGAGTAAAGAAAAAGATTACAGTATCAAATCGTTAATCAGAGATGCCTGTGATTCATTTGATAATGATTTTGATTGGGGAGAAGATGGTGATAATTATGACAAAGATGACATAGTGCACGAAGTAGCAGATAACGCTGTTCCAATATATTATTGGGATATTGCACAATATGCAGCGTGGAATACTTGGCTTATGATAGAAATACCTGAATGTGGTAGCGACAGTGAACCATATAAACAAATACAAATGAATATATATGAAGCAATCTGTGAGGGATTGTATGAACACATAAACGAAAAGGAGACAGAAGATGATAATAAGTAAATACATAAAAACAGGAGAAACAAAGAAATACTCCTTGTTTATATCACCAGCTCATCAGAGAGATATAGACAATAATAGCATAAAAGCTATAATGGAGAGCATGAAAGAACATGGAATAATATCAGCTGTATCTGTAAGAAAATCATCAAACCATAAAGGTAAGTATGAAACATTTGATGGACAGCATACAATTATTGCATGTAAGAGGTTAAATCTACCAATTATTTACAATGAGTTTGAAAACGTAAGCAACAGAGCAATGATTTCATTGAATGGTAAATCAAGAAAATGGAAATTAAAAGACTATCTTAAATTTGGAGTAACAGATAATATTAATGACTATGTATTCTTAAACAAAATATACAGTGAAGAAAAACTACCACTAACTGCTCTTATAATGATGTATGGTGGAGGTTATGCAAACGCATCATTTAAAGAATTAAAATGGAGAGCATTAACTGTTGTTAGAGGTCATAATATACTTAGATATATAAAAGACATTGAAACATCATTCAATATCAAACATGTTAGATTTGCAAGATTCATATGGGGATTTGGCAAAGTGTTTGATTCAGGTAAATATGACCACGATAGAATGATATATCAACTCAACAAATGTTCAAACATGCTAACAAAACAAGCAAACCCAGAGGGATATACAGCTAATATTGAAATGGTATACAACTATGGAGTGAAACAAGAAAACAGAGTACAATTCACACAAAAATAAGGAGAAATAAGATGGGAATGGATGTATATGGTATAAAACCAAAACAGAACAAAGAGATTGATAAGTTTCCTACATTATATAAATACGACTCAATGGAGTTTCGTGAAAAATGGAAACTGTTAGATAAAGACACAAAGCTAAGAGAAACATATTGGCTTGAGAAAGATGATTATGAACAACAAAATCCAGGTTGTTATTTTAGGAACAACTGTTGGTGGTGGCGACCATTATGGAACTACTGTTATGCTGTTGCACCTAATTTAATTGATGAAGAAACCTTTGAACATGGGCATGGTAATAGTGGGGCAGGGCTTGATGATAAAGGAGCAAAACTGTTAGGTGAGAAATTATTAAAACAGATAAAGATTGGGGCAACTTTTCAATACCAAGTGGACTATGAACAGTATTTAATGGACTTACCTGACGATGATTGCATGAGGTGTAATAATAATAATCATGGAAACAACAAGAAGAAAGATTGCATAAACTGTAAAAAAACAGGTAAATCAACAAACTTTAATAAACACTATCCATTTGATATAGATAATGTTAAGGAGTTTGCAGAGTTTTGCATACAAAGTGGTGGATTTGAAATAAACTAAAGGAGATTAAATGAATAGTGAAGACAGATGGGATATAATACAGCACTTTTGTGATTGGTTTACATCAGATGCTAAGGAAAGAGAAGATTTACATCAATCTTTACAGCTGTATATACAACAAGAAATATGGAAGGAGAACGAATGATGACAAAGAAACTTAAGCGGGATTTAAAGAAAGTAAAAGGCGACAGCTTAATTGTTTGTAATACCTGTGGTGGTGATGATATTGAAGAAAAAATATGGGTAAGTGCAAACGAATATGTTACCTGTGCTGATGGGGTGTATTATAAATATGCAAATGAAGCAGGCGATTTGTTTTGGTGTATTGCATGTAGTGATGCCTGTACACCTATGCCTATAAACGATTGGAAGGAGAAAAATGGATAATTTAGTAGCAGTATATTATAATTTTGAATGTAGAAATTATGAGCCTAGAGAGTTGGAGTGCGTTACAGACAACTTTGAAAAATGGCTTGAAGAACATAATAAAGATAGAATAGCAGATGGAGAAATGGAAGAAAATGCTGATGAATTTGATGTTGAGCCAATATCTATTATAATCTATAATAAGGAGAAAGAAAATGAAATATAAATTCAAAAGTAAGTATTATAAAGATATGATTATCGCAAGTTATTTTACTGAAAACACAGAAAAGAAATCTTGCACATCAAAAGAATTATGTGATTGGATTGATAAAATTAAGGAGAAAAATGAAAGTAAAATTTAAAGGAGGCTTAACAGAAGATACTTACGACATATTACAAAGTGTATTAACCATCAATGGATTTACAATAAG
>Ga0114908_1000186_pt1 | contig 40082 bp, 64 predicted proteins | sample MalvireepMed_s17_FD_87292 | JGI IMG/M metagenome (GOLD analysis project Ga0114908, IMG submission 87292) | Marine viral communities from the Global Malaspina Expedition - Malaspina viral metaG DeepMed_s17 | ecosystem: Environmental > Aquatic > Marine > Oceanic | place: Mediterranean Sea... | reverse complement strand
GCCTATGGAGATTGGGCTGATATGTCAAAAGGCACTAAAGGAAGACCTGGTGATGCAGCTAAACCTAATGGTTACGGTTTCCTAGATTATCGTGATCGCATAGAAGAGGTAGAAGAAGGCGTTAAGATATTTGAACGCTTAATTGACCCTCGGCTCGGTGCTGCTCGTTACCAAAAGGAAGATATGCAGACATCTATCATGGATGAGCTTATTAATGTGGGTATAGACGTTATACCTGCACCTGGATATGACGAAGACACAGGATTACAAGCTATCAACACATTATTAGCATGGGATGACACAAGACCTATGGATATGGGTAATAAACCTAAATTGTTCTTCTCAGATAGATGCCAACAGACTATATACGCTATGACAGAATATACAGGCTTACTAGGTAAAGATGAACCTACAAAAGACCCTGTTGACTGTGTAAGATACGCTGCTACTGCTGGTATTGTTTATATCAATGAGACTGAAGCACACCATATAAGGACTAGCAGACATTAAGGATATTCTAAATTCTAGAATATTTATACCAAGTACAGAGTAGTATAGTATTTGTATATAAATTGTAGAGGAGCAGACACACCTCACCTGATTTCAAAAGACTTACACTTCTCAATTATTAAATCCCTCTTATGCATAATCTTCTTGAGGCTCTTTATATCGTCAGTATGAAACTCATTTAATCTGTTTATCCATTTATCAGCCATATAAGGACTACAATTGAACCATTCAAGTCTCACATGATGGGGTTTCAATAACGTATGTATTACTAGCTCAAATATACGAGCTTGTTTAACTTTATAGGTTTTAATTATTTTAAGCTTATAAGGACTTGAAGTCTGCAAAGCTTTTAGTCTCTCTTTGGGATGTCTTGATATTCCTATTTTAATAAACTCATTGCATTTAATTACATATAATAAACTCATAATATCTTTCTGTTAAATTGATTGGGCGGAGGTAAGCTTAAGTCCTCTCTTGGTTATTTGGCTGCCCAAACCCTAATGATAGTGCTAATCCTTATCGCCTCCATTACTAAGAACGGGTGGGATTTGAACCCATGTGCTATCAAATTGTTGCATCAGGGAGTCGGCATTCTAAATCATTACTCCCCACTGTAGTAATATCTGTAGAAGCTCTAACTAACCTTATTTATATATTACTATCAATCCATTGTTTTACGAATAGATCTGGGCTACCGAGCCTCTACAGATATTACTTTTATCGGATTATACCTGCATCGAGGATTACCGCTTACTTGGTAGGCATAAAAAAAAGCCCTAGTGAACCTTGGACGGGTCTTTCACTAGAGCCTTAAAATAAATTCTCTGTCCGTCCAAGGAATAATGCAAACAATAGACAATTACAGACAGGTGTCAACTATTTCTTTAAAAAAAGTAACCCCTCTGTTTTGCGCTTATGTAGACCCAAGGCCGATAGAGGCGTGAGGGGTATTCTTATGTAATAACGTATATACCCACAGATAGATGTCAATAAAAACAAAAACAGACATTAAATTAGTAAATAGGGGGGTATTTCGGACAAAGTATGATAAAATTGCCCCTTATTTTATAAAATATTATGGCCAATTTGAATAATCGAGACGAAATCAAGAGAAATACGGACGAAGATCCAGAAATTGAGCGACTAAAGGACGCATTTCGTGAATCTAAAGCTGACATGGGATCTTATGATACCCAAGTTGAACTAAATTATAATACTCGTAACTGCATCTGGCCTGGACAGAACCTACGGACTGGACGCAAGCATGGAACGCCTAATAAGCCTGCCTATCCTTGGGAAGACGCAAGCGACATCAGACCCTTCACCACTAATTCCATCATAGATGAGAATGTGTCGATGTTCTGCAAAGCCTTGTTACGGGGCAATTTGACTGCCATACCATCAGAAGCTAATGATATAGAACGTGCTCGTATGATCACTGAGTATATGAAATATCTGATGAACTCTATACCTGATCTACCAAGACAAGCCAAGATACTAGCTAATTACCAAGAGGAAAAGGCTATAGGAATACTAGGTGTCGCATGGGATACAAAGGAAGAAGATCAGCTTAATACTCTTACTATAGAAGAGATAGCGCAATACCAAGATCCAGAAGACCCTGAGTTTGGCTTAAAGGTGGTAGCACTAATAACTGACAAAGAGCAAGTTAAAGAAGCCTCTGATGTCATAATGACGTTTTACCCTAATATAAAGAGGCGTAAAGCACGTAAGATAGTCCATGATCTACGTGAAAAGGGAGAAGCTCAAGTAGCTGTCCCTACTATTATACATAATAGACCAGCAATTAAAGCTTTAGAGGTCGGTGAAGACATTGTTTTCCCACCTAATATAATTAACCTACAAGATTCCCCTTATATATTCCACAGCGAGTATATGACCCCTGAGCAATTACGATCTAAAGTAGTTGAAGAAGATTGGGACGAAGAATGGGTGGATGAAGTCATTAAGACTACTGTAGGGCAATCAACAGAAGACACCACACGTAGGCAGACCCTTAATGCTGTCCATAATAACCTTGGTGCAGGTGAAGGCTCAGTTGATGAAGCAGCAGGATTTGTAAGAATTACACACGGATATGAAAAAGCATTGACAGAAGACGGTGTTATCGGTGTATTTATCACATCATTCCATTCCGAAGTTCAGGGATGGGGTATGTCAAAGCTTTTGGATTATAAGCCCTCACGCTATCCTTTTGTAGCCTTCCCTAGAGAATACAGAAGTAACAGGCTAATGGATACACGAGGCGTTCCAGAACTGGGCAAAGGTGCTCAGGATGAGATTAAGGTCCAACAGGATTCACGAGTAGACCGCACAGCGATGGTCACTTGCCCACCTAAAGAGCATCCATTAGGCCGTAAACCTTTAAATTGGGGTCCAGGTGACTCTATTGGTGTTAGGCGCAGGGGAGAATACGGTTTTGTAGAGACTCCAGGCGGTAATATTAATGAATCCATAGAGATAGAACAAGCTGTTAGAGACAATCTTAACCGCACATTTGGCAGACCTGTTGATGGTGAAGACCCACAGCATGCAGTTGATATACTACAAGACCAAGTTAATCAGTGGATGCAGAATTGGGTAGAAGTTATCAACCAGATATGGGATTTAGACCAACAATTCGGTGATGACGAGAAGTTCTTCCGTGTTATAGGGTCCAGAGATGCCCAAGCCATGCAATTCATACGTAATGCAGGCGTAGAACGTGTCGATTTCTACTTTGATTATAGTCTATTGAATGCTGATACGGCTAAACTTATAGAAAACCTCGCCATGTTAGGTGATACAGCAGCTAAATATGATAAAGGTGGCACATTTGATTTTGACGAGTGGCTTAAGGCTATGGCTGGAGCAATGGATTCTTCATATGCAGATAGATTTGTACGTTCTACGCAACAGGCGACTGAGGAAGAAGCACGAAAGACACAGGAAGATATAAGTAAGATGGTATCAGGTCAGGTGGTTAATGCCCCTGAGAATGCTAATACTCAGCTACGTATGCAAGTTATAGAGCAATGGATGCAAGGAACAGAGGATATACCTGCTGAAGATGTGCAACAAATGCTACAGAACTCTCCACAGGCACAAGCCCGTATCCAGAAGTATATCGAGCAATTACAGTTTCAAGACACACAACGCCAAAATGCCCTCATAGGCAAACTAGGCACAACACCTGGTAATTCCGTCCCTAGCGCATAATGGCAAAACGTAAAGAATCCCCTGAAGACGAGTTCCGTAGCTTAGTTGACCGCATGCATAATTGTGGAGACTTAAAAGTCTTAAATGACTTTATTACGGAGTTACGTGATGACTGCAAATATCGCAGGTATGACCCTGAGACTATTGCAAGCCCCCAAGCCCTTACCTCTGTATCTGGTGAAGAATTGGCATATGATAACATCCTCACTGTTATCGCTAATTCATTAGAGAATTAACCCCTCAGTAAATAGGGGGGTAAATAAACCACTCTATGATATAATACCACCTTCTAAAGTTCTGTACACTTAAAAATACTGGTATATGATAAATGAAATTGAAGGTGATTCTGTGACCGAAAACGCAGTAGAGGATCAGGTGTCAAACCCTGTACTAAATGAACACAGTTTAGCCAAGATGTTTATGGCAGAGCCCGAAGCGGATACGCAGGAGGAATCTGAAGTAAATAACGAAGTTGAGCAGGAAGCATTTGAAGAACCTGAAGTTGAAGAACCAACTGAAGAATTAGTCGCTGAAACGGATGAGGATATGCATGCGGATTTCAGAGAAGAAGAGGCTGAGACTAAGGAAGAGGAAGCAGAAGAAGGGGATGTTCTTTCTAAACAAGATAAGAGTTTGAAGAAGATGCGGAAACGTATCGACAAGGCTACTAAGCGATTTAAGACTGCTGAGGAGGCGATCCAATCTAAAGAAAAAGAGATTGAGTCACTAAAAGAGCAACTTTCAAGCAAAGGTGAGGCTAAGTCTTCAGGCGAGCAATCATTCAAGGATATTACAAGTGAAGCTGACAGCATAAGCGACCTACAAGCCGTTTATGACAAAGCAGAGCAAGCAGAAGAGTGGATCGAGGATGCATTAGACCAGTTAAGAGACTCAGGAGAGGATAGCTTGGTAGTTAATGAACGTGAATACTCTCGTCAGGAAATAAAGTCATTCCATAAGGAAATTAAACAGGCTTTAAAGAAAGACATACCTGCTAGAGCTAAGATGCTAGAACAACGTCAACAGTATGATGAATATGCGTTGAAAGAGTTCCCATTCTTAGGAGATCCAGAGAGTGATGGTTATAAACAAGTAGAGACTGTGATGCAGAACAGTGCCATTTCAAATGCGTTTGATGGGTTAGCTGAACAATCATATATCTACGGTCTACTCGGTGAAGGCTTATTATCACGTAATGCACGACAAACTCAACAGTCTCAATCTGGGATGGATAAAACCAAGGATACGGTTAAGAAGCCAGTATCAACTCAGAAAGCTCCAAGCGTACCTTTTGTTAGGTCTAACGTAGCAGGCACTAGGAAGACATCAAGCGAGAAGACAAATCAAGTAAAAAGAGAAATTATGAACCGAAAGTCCATTGGGACTAGAGAATTAACAAAGCTGTTCATGTAACAGCGCAATACATAAAATATTATGGCACAAGCAGAATCATTTAATGTGGTGAACAACAAGGAAGACCGTATGGATCTTCTTACTATTGTATCACCTGAAAAGACTCCTATACTATCAGGAATGCCTAAAACACGGGCGCAGTCAGCAACTCTTGCAGAGTGGTTTACTGATGATTACGATAACGTAGAATTCCCTGGGATTAAAGAAGGTGAAGACCAAACAACACACAGCGATAAGACAGCTAATCGTGAAGCTATTGGTAATCGTTACCAAATCTTCCGTAAGGATTATGCGGTTACTGACATCCAAGAAGCGGTAGATACTGCTGGCGTTGGATCAGAAGAAGCTAAAGCAAAAGCAAAGTCTATTGCTGAGTTGAAACAGTCTATGGAAGCAGCTATTGGATCTGATAACGATCTTCAAGTTGGATCTGGATTAGTACCTTCACTTATGCGTGGTCTTGGTGCTTGGGTTAATAACTCAACATCTACTATTCCTAGTGCAGTACGCACACCATCGGCTTCAATCGGAACTACTAGTTCTTTGACTGAAAGCGGATTCAATGATGTTCTTCAGAGCGTATTTGATTCAAGTGGTGTTGTTCAGAACATGAGCTTATTTGCTGGATCAGAGCTACAACGCAAGATCAGTAACTTCACTCGTGCAGATGCAGTAGCTACTCGTCAGCCATTCACTGTTAATAGTGATCAGACAGACCGTGAGATCGTATTCTCAGTTCAGTTCTATCGTGGTGACTTTGCTAATGTTCAGATCATCAGTGATCAGTTCTTAGGTCGTGTTACAGGTGGTGGACAGACTACTCAGTCTAAAGCACGTGGATACCTTCTTACAGACGAGCACGTAAGTGTATCAATCTGGCAGGAGCCTCAAATTCAAGAACAAACAGACAACGGTGGCGGTCCTCGTGGCTTTGCTAAGAGTCGTGGCACACTTTGTGTTAAGAATCCTCTTGCACTCGGTAAGTTTGCTTAGTCTGAAGTTTAATATCTAAAATAGAAAGAAAATATCATGGGTGTATTAACACAAGCAGCACAAAACGGGTGGACACACGTTAAAACTATCAAGTTTGACGATTTCACTGAAACAGTATCAGGAACAGAGGAAGTTATCTCTTGTTTCACAGTACCTAAAGATTCAATCGTTGAAAAAGTAGCTTACTTCCTAGTAACTAACTTTGACGGTGCATCTTCTACTGACCTTACTATTGAAGTAGGCGATTCAGCAGATGACAATGGTTATATCGCAGCTACAATTATCCACGAAGATGCTACTGAAGTATCTAGTGCGATCAATAGTGGTGCATATTTCAATGATGGAACTACAGACAATACCGTAAATGGTAAAGTTTGGGATGGTGCATCTGATACTACATTGACAGCTACATTCAACCCTACAGGTGATTCATTGACTGATTTCACAGCAGGTGAGATCCGTATCATGGCACAGATTACTGATTTAAGTTTATCAGTTTAGTTCGTATCGTTATTCAAGAGGGGTGGGGTTTATTCCCTGCCTCTCTTACCTTTTTACATGGCTAATATAATAATACCAAAGTTTCCGAAGAATGTTACACAGAAGGCGTGGGATCAGTTTTACCGCTGGACTCAAGATGAGCAGATGGCTGATAAAGTTAAGTCTAACTCGTATCTTGAGCTTGTTAAAGGCAATAGCAAAGAACAGGGCCACCACAGGAAGGCCATAGATGGCTTAGGCGAGTGTTACGCAGAGATGGATTCTCGTATGTATCATCGTCAAATGCAGAACGACCCTGATTTCTGGAAAGATCCAAGTAATCATAAGAAGTTCTTTAAAGACAATTCTAAATATCTGAATGAAGGAATGAAAGTTTAATGGCATTAACAACCACAGTTCAGAAGATTAGAGATAAATTTGCAGGCTTATGTGGCCTGGATAAAGACAATATAATTACAGATGATGCAGCAGCGTTTCTGGAATTTCTTAATTTAGCAATAGATGAAGTCTGGCTACAGGCTGAGTGGCCCTTTGTTATGCGTATTATCGCAGAGCAGACAAATGCAAAGGCATTCGTAGACCTATCATCTAACACTGGTATCAGCGAGGTCGTAAGAGTCTATGATGTGCATCCTTATAATGCAGTCTTAGGTTCAGTAATAGAATACAGCGATTTCCGTAGAGTTGAGGATGCTGATACCGATGGTTTATATGTTCCCGATGCAGGAGCAGCAACAGCAGTAGCAGTAACAACCCTGACAAGCTCAGGAACGACCGCTACATGCACTACAACAGCCGTACATGGCTTAGAGGCAGGTCAGTCCGTAATCATAGCTGGAGCAGGCGAGAGCGACTATAACGGCACATTTGAGGTGGTTACAGTTACTAGCACTACGGTGTTTACATACACGATGGCTGCCGATCCTGTAGATACAGCCACAGGCACAATAACGTCAACTAAGGCGACAGTATTTTTAGAGCATAGGATAGCAACACCAGTATATACATTGGTTACTGATACTCCACCAAGGAGGTTAGAAAACTACCTAGCTTATAAGACAGCAGCTACATGGTATTTAGGTGAGGGCCAATTTGATAAGGCTAACCAAATGACAGGCTTAGCTGAGAACACAATTTTAAACGAAAAAGAACGCCTTGAGCGTCAAATGAGTCAACAACCATCTCAACGTGTTGGGGTGAGAGTATCAGGAAGAGTATAATAATATGAATAGCAATATAAACAATTTAAGTAACAGCTTAGTTCCGACTAAGGATAACGCAGGCACAAGTATACCAAGTCAGTCTAAGGCTGTATCTAGCTCATCTGTAGCCCTAATAGCAACACCACTAAATAATGCGACTGACATGGTTGCATGGACAGTGATGGATGCAGGTATCTATGTAACATTTGACGGCACAGCAGCTAGCTCATCTAATGGTCATTTGATAGCATCAGGCACAAGCGGTGAGTGGTCTAAGGCTACAGCAGCAGCAGCATTAGCGATACGTGATGATGCGACAGATGCTCGTGTTCAGTTTAGTGAATTTCAAACTCGCTAAGACATGGGTTTACTAGGAGAAGGCGTATTAGGCTCTAACGGCACAGGTGGTGGCGGAGGAGGTGGTGGTGCTGGCCTTAATGGAGAAGAATTAGAATTTGTCACTGACACAGGTGCAGGGTCAACCGCACTACTTGGTGGACAGAAATTAACTGATGCATCGGCTGCTTTAGATGCTGGCGGTATTAATTCAATTAGTGTTTTAAATGGTGCTAATGCAGCTACGATGGTTGCTTCTGGTCTTGAGACAATAGCGATAGGGCATGATGTCAGGGCTTTAGGTGATTACGCAGTATCAATCGGTAGTGGGGCTGAAGCCGATAATACTGGTTGTACTAGCGTTGGATACAAAGCTGGCGCAGGAACATCAGTCTCGCTAGGAATCAGGGCTACCTCAATAGGATATTTATGTGGTGCTACAGTAGGAGTAGAGGCAGTAAGTGTTGGTAGAAGTGCAAATGCTAAAGGCGATAAATCTATTGCACTTGGTTGGTTCACTGAGACTACAACAATATCAGATGGCGCAGTAGCAATCGGAGGATTAGCAGATTGCAATGGAGAGGGTTCTGTCTCTTTGGGTGGCGGTCTAGCTACGGGCGCACAAGCAATGTCAGATGGAGCTATTGCTATTGGTGGAGCTATTGGTGCTACCGCAGCAGCAATCGCAAACACTGGAGATAGGGCAATGGCAATAGGTTCAGGTGCAGTTGCTACGGCAGCAGATTGCGTAAGCGTTGGTATAGGAACAAACTCTACAGCAAACACATTTCAATTAAATGCAATGAAGTTGGTTGTTCCAGCGACTACAACTACTAGAGCAGGTATTAACTCTCCACATGGAACAGCACCTACAACACCCGTAGATGGTGATATATGGACTACTACGGCAGGCTTATATGTTCGTGTAAACGGATCAACAGTCGGCCCTCTATCTTAATTTAAATAAACAATATTATGGCATTAAACAAAACATTAAAAGGGCGTGGAAACGCTGACGTAACATATCACATGATACCATCTATCTCAGGGTCCAAAGACTTATCAGATGGAACATACTCATGTAATTTTAACTTAATAGGCTTTGTGGATGAGGCTACAAGAACTGCTAACCTCGGTCACCTTAGCGTTAAGAGCTATAATATGGGAGTCACAGGCGAGCAGATGGCACACATTATAGACTATCTCGGTTTATATCCTCATGTGAAGGCTAACGACCCTGATTTCACAGACGCAGTAGACGTATTATAATGAGCAAGAAATACATTATAGATGAATCCTTAGTTCTTGGGTTGCTTAAATATTTAGGCACACGTCCACATAGCGAGGTCAGAGATGGTGTAGATGGATTAGAAGGCTTAGAAGAAGCATTAATTAAAACAGATAGCGAGTAATATTATGGGTGGAATGCTAGGAGGAGGAATTTTAGGAACAGATAGCGGTGGTTCAGCGGCTTCTACAGCTATTGAGGTAGCTACAGATAAAGGCAACTGCGTTGTTGCTACAACAGAGAATATTAGCCTCTCAGACCCCTCCACATGGACCGTAGCTAATACTATTGATGGTGTTAGTTTAGTATCTAATGCAGATGCAGGGCTAGACTATATATTAGTTAAACACCAAACGGATTCAACTGAGAATGGCATTTACACGTGGAATGGCACAGGCAATGCGATCACACGATCTCATAATGCAAATGAGAGTGCAGACTTCAGGCAAGGTGCAGTAGTGCATGTTGATGCAGGAACAGTTAATGGTGATTCAATTTGGCATTTAGCTAATATCGGTAAAGGTCTTGTATTAGGCACAACGGAATTATTCTTCCGTATGATAGCGGCTGACAGAGAGACAAGTAATATTATATATGTTGGTGGTCAACATGCTACTGATACTAAGTCTAGTGGTGAGATATATAGCCACCATGTCCCTTATGCGACTGTGCAATCGGCTATGACAGCAGCTACCTCTGGTGATATATTATTAGTGCGTGATGGAGATTACACAGGAGAAGGAACTATAACTAATACTGCTGGAGTAGATGTGGTGTTAGATTATGGAGCATCTGTAACTGAAACAGGGTTAAGTATAATTGACAGGGAATTTGACCCATCTGGTAATTTAACTCTAGGTGGCAACTTAGAGGTTGAGGGTAATGTAGGTTTTTATAATACCACACCCGTAGCACAGCAAACAGGTGTCGCTGTAAGTGCAGCAGGCATCCACGCAGCCCTAGTTAACCTTGGTTTAATAACAGCATAACATGGCGTATGATAATACCATACCTATCCTACGGGAGCAAAAGAATGAGATAGTCGAGCAAGGGCTAACCTTAGACTCCATAGATAGTAAGCTAACAAGTCAAACTACAGGCGTAACACAATTAGACCAGAAGGATTTAATAATACATTTAGTATCATTACAAGAGGACTTACTAGAGGTATCAAGACAGATTTTAGAACAAATTAAAGCCCTTAGAGGGGGTGAATTTTAACATTAAAGATTATGGCGAGAATAGATTATAAAAATGACGTAACACGGGCAGTAGAAGAAGCTGAAGGTTCTGATGGACGGTTAAATGTATCATCAAGATCAGACGGAAGACCTTATTATAACTCACGAGATGAAGAACAATGCTATACAGTAGCTTTTGACTTTCAAAGTGCAGCAGCAGGTGAGTTTGGAGTTTACTGGAAGAATACAAATTCTAGCGGAAAAGATTTAGTTATCTCATCCGTTGGTATTAATTCCGTAGAAGCTTCTAGGATTAAACTTTGGTTTGTATCAGGAACAGCAGCAGGTGGAACAACATTAGTTCCTACTAACCTTAATCGTCACTCATCTAATGCGGCTACAGCTACAGCGATGGAAGGCGGTAGTGCGGCTACAGGTATCACAGGTCTAACAGGAGAAGCGTTAATTGACTTTGCATATTGTACAGCTACAGGCCATGAAGAGTTCCGTCTATCAGATAGAATTAGATTAGGTCAGAATGATGCTATTGCTATTGAGTATGACGAAGGTACTACTGGTGATTTCAGTGGTGTTATCTTTGGCTTTTACGAATAAAGATGGCAGTCCCCGTAAAGATAGCTGGCACTATAAAAGGTGGCGAGCTTAGAGAGGCAGACCTTCACCGTAGAAATGGTGATACAGGTCTTGTCGTCTTTGCAGAGGATTTAAGGGCTAAGACGCAGAAATCAGGATTTGCAATCAACTCAGATTTTGGATTTGAGATGGCTGTAGATGGTCAGTTTGGTGGAACACCTGATGTAGTGCATGTGGGTATAAGTGATGGAGTTAATTGGACAGGTAGCAATATAGTAGGTGGTAAAGGTAACTTTGATAGTGGAGATAGAGCTAATAGTGGAACAGTTAGTGTTAAGTGGGATAATATGGCCCTTAATGATATTATTGAGTTTGATAAAGGTTCTGATATAACTGCTTCTAATCATGTTGCTGTGACAATGTTTGTTAATGTAGACAAGGATTGGTCCGCAGGAGATTCTATAGAGTTATATGCGTATGACACAGGTTCTGCAACAACAGTAGGTAACTCTATAGCTATAGAGGATTATATAAATGAGTTCTCTTTTGATATTTGGCAGAGCGTTACAGTCCCATTTTCAGACTTAGGATTAAGTGATACTGATTTTGACGCTTTCCGCATGGCACATACCGCTAAGGGTGGTGGCAAGTCACCTAAGTTTTATATTGATGACTTCCAAGTTGAGGAGACAGGAACACCAGCAATATTTAAGGTAGAGCCTGACTTTAATGAGATATTTAATGTTGAAAGAATGACACTTACATTTATTGATGCACTAAACAATACCTTAGCATCAGGGACTACTCCTAGTATAAGTTATGATAAGATTCTAGGTGAGACTAAGCTTACAACAGGCATTCAGCTTCTCAGGATACAATCTGAAAGCATTAAGTTTGGAGCAATAATAACTTGCATAGGAGACTTAACCAGGGGTGGTGCAACTATTAGGGATAACTACGGAGATGGAACAAATACAGTAATATCATTTGATATAGATTTCAGCGTACCTGTTCCCTTAGACCCTAGAAGTAGAGATAGCCTGTCAATTACTATTAGTGATAATTTAACAGGACTAATAAGCTTTACTGCTTTAGCAAGAGGCTACACCACAGACTTAGATTAATGAACTTAACTTTAGATATAGATCAAGAGCAAAAGCTTAGTAGGGATTTCTCTAATAAGGTAATTGATAGTTTTAAGGACACATCTAACCCTGTTACTTGCGGTAATTGCTACTCTTGTTGTGCGCTTGATGTTAAGTGCTTCCCAGAAGAGGCTAAGAAGCTTGCTGAGATGGTTATTAATGAAGAGGTAGAGATTGATATTAAGAAGCTTGAGAATCGAGTCAAAGGCAGCAAGGAATCAAAAGATAAGTGGTGTTCATTTCTTAAAAAAGGCAAATGCTCAGTGTATGACAATCGCCCTATCACCTGTTCAAGAATGTTAGTAGTTAGTGACCCAGAGAATTGCAAGGACACAAATAATAAAGCAGTAGCACAGGTAGAACCTAAGATGCTTGATAAGAGGTGGCATGTATTGGCATCCACACACGGCAAGGTGGTTCTTCATGTAGCACTATACAATTTATTGAAGAAAGAAGGATTTGTAAACTAATGATTACATTGTTACTTAGTCTATTTGCAAGCGGAGGAGGAGTTGCATTAGGCGGTATCTTAAAAGCAGCAACAGGCGTAGTAGCATCAGGAGCACACAGGAAGGAACTAAATGTCCATAAAGAAATACTTAGAGAATCAACCGACAAGGAGGCGTTATTGGCTTTTCAAGAGGCTGTCTTTGGCAATAGTGAAGTGGGCATTTTTGCTGTCCATACTCGCAGGATTCTGGCTATTATCGGGGTGTGTACACTCGCAGTCGTCACAATCCACTGTGTCCTCTTCTCCTACGATCCCTTCATCACATTGCCGTCCGTTGCCAGTAGCTCCGAAGGAGGAAGTTGGTCAATCCTCGGTCTTATCACGATACCGAGAAGTAATGCACCGATACAGCTTACGCTTGGGCATCTTGCACTAATGAATTTAGGATCACTACAGATGGTATTAGGCTTTTATTTTGGAGGTAGGAAGTAATGGGTATTGATGAGCAGAGTATAAAGAATCAGCTAACTGATCTGTTTAAAAAGACAGACAATCACACTGAGAGGATAGCTGCTATTGAGATCATTATGGGTAACAACTCAAAGATGATAGAGGCTATTAATAATTCATCTAATGTGATGGAGAAGTGGGTAGCAGATGCCCATAGAGTTTTGTATGGTGATGAGAAGATCGGTGTAGCTGGATTAGTAAAACAACACAATAAGATGTGGGTATATACTCAGAGGATATTGATTGGTGGCGCAGTAGGCGTTTATCTTCTGAAAGAGTTAAATTTATTAGATAAGTTAGCATGAGTAGATATAAAAACAAGCAGCAGAGTATGGATGATGTTTACGTCGAGAATGGCGATAATCACTTCATGGGTTTTGACACTAGGTTACACCCTACCTTGTTGCCTGCTGGCGTTGTACAGGTATCAGAGAACATGCGCTTAGATAACCTTAATGCCACTGTGCGTAAAGGTATAGACCGTATTAGCAATGATGTAATTACAGAGGGTAATGCGCTTACGCTTCCATTTGCTTTAGGTAGTAGTATTCCTTTATCTACAATTGATGCTTATGATTCTATAGGTATTGCAACATTAACTAATGCACCTAGTCCAGCCATAACTAATAATGACACATTAGAGGTTACAGGAGCATCTGATGCAGAATATAATAGTCATTCTTCATGGTTTAGTGTTGGTGGATTAAACTACCTTTATATTTTAGATGGCACTCCTGCTAGTGACCCTGCTGTGTTAGGTTCACAAACCAGTCCAGACTTTCCATTAGCATCACCTGTAGAGGCATTAAAGCCTGGTGTTGAGTATAAGATAACCACTTATAACTCCCCTGATGACTTCACTAATATCGGTGCTAGTGCAAATCAGGTGAATGAGGTATTTACAGCTACAAGCGATGCAGAACCTACTAACTGGACAGGAGCATCGGTATTAACTAGGACAACACTTACTGCATCTGGATTACTTGGTTTAGTTACAGATGGTGTATTTGCTACATGTTTATTTTCAGATGTAGAGACTAATAAAGAGTATGTGGCTATGGCTACATCTACAAAGTGTATTCTTGTTAATCCTGACGATACAGGAAACCCTATTAATATAGCATACGGAACAGATTTAATTTTAGAGCCATCAGATGCATCAGATATAGTCCAAGTAAATAATGGCTTACTGATAAATATGGGTAAGCTTAAAAAGGCTATTGAGTGGGATGGTAATGTTTCTTCAGTGGCAGATCATCGTGCAGCAGATGTTACTGTAGCTAGTAATGTGGTAACTGTAACACTAGGTGCGACACATGACTTTCATGTAGGTGATAATATGCTTGTAAGTGGTGCTACACCATCAGACTTTAATGGAACTTTCCCTATAACTGCTATTACGAGCACTACATTTACGTATGCATTAACTTTAGGTGACCAGACAGCGACGGGGACTATATTAGTATCTAAGGTAGCTACATTTGAAGAGGTGGCTGATACTAACGTAACAGGTTTCTTGAGTATGCCAAAAGCAGACTTCAGCACATACCATCCTTTTGCTAGGTTGATTGTTCCGTTGCGTGTTCTTGAGTTAGACATTGATACATCACTTACATCAGTAGGCACTACAGCGACAGCTACAACTACTTATAATCACGGTCTACAGGTTGGTGACAGGATTACTATGACAGGTGCAGCTAACCCTGAGTATAATGGCATTAAAGAGATATTAACTACGGGTGATAAGACATATACTTACGCTATTACAGGCACACCTACATCACCCGATACTGGTGCTAGTATTACATGTGAGATAGATGTAAGAGATCAGTTTATCATATCTGATATATATGACCACAGAACATACGACCCTGTTAATAACCTATTTAGGATTAATCGTGGTGCTGCTGACCAATTAATAAGCTTCTTAGTATTCCAAGAGGATAACTTAGTAGCATTATATCAGAGGTCTATACATATCATCTCTGGATTAAACACAGCAGAGTTAAATGATAGCCAAGTGCGTCAGGTAACATCTGAGGTAGGTTGTATCGCTAGAAAGACAGCTACTATTGTTGGTAACAAAATGATCTTCTTAAGTGAGCATGGTGTTTATATGTTAGAGATCACACCTGAGTTAAACCTTAGAGGTGTAGATGTTCCGTTATCATTTGACATACAAGATGAATTTAGAGGTTTAAATTATGACTTCATTGATAAGTCTGTAGGAATATACTTTAATAACCGTTATTACATTGCAGTTCCATCATCAGGTAGTGAGCGTAATGATGTAGTTTATATTTATAACTTCCTTAATAAGAAGTGGGAGTCTAAAGATACATTTGTAGGCTCATCTAACTATATTGATAATTGGGTTATATGCCAGAAGGACGGACAAGATAGATTGTTTGCTTCATCAGTTGAGGGTGCATTGCAGTTATATGAAGAGTTAGAGCTTGATGAGATCCCTATAATTGAGGCAGGTCCATTTGTAAACACTGAGATTGCAGGCAAGTTGACTACACGTAGATACGTAGGTGGATCAAATAACACAGTTAAGAAATTTAATAGAGGCACAGTAAACTTTGAGGTAGGAACTTCAGATGCCTTTACAGTAACAGCTACAACAGAGAACCCTGAGACATCAGTAACGGGGCTAACTGAGGTGGCTACAGCAGATGAGGATAAACATAAGAGATTCCGCATCAATAAACGTGGCACTGGTGTCGAGTTAGAAGTCAACACAACTGTTGGCAGACCTACTATACGTAGTATCTCAGCAGAGTCTACAGAAACACAAAGAGCAAATAAATCTTTTGAATAAATAATATTATGGCAACAAATGTAACACTACAAGCAGGCAAAACGTGGGTAACAGGTGAGTCTGTAACCGCAGCAAAATTAAATACCTCACAGACAGGGGCGCAAACATTGGTCAATGACATTGATACGGGATCTAGCGTATCTAGTGGTGGTTCAGATATATTTAAACAGAAGGCAACTAATGACCTTGAGTTTAAGGGGATTGTAGGGGGAACTAATATAACCCTATCTGAGAGTGCTACTGATATTACTATTAATAATGATTTGACAGCAGCATCAGGTAGTAATTATATAGATGTTGGTAGTAAACGCCAAGCGTGGTTTACTGGAACGTCTGCTACAACAGAGACATCACAGGTAATTAGCTTTGGAGGTATTTTTTCTAGTGTAGACACTGTTTTGGTTTCTACTGATTATCCTAATTGTAATAGCAGTTCTAATAGCTGGTTTCAGCTTTGTAGTTTTACATCTGCATCAGCAACAGTCTTTTCTCAGTCTGACGGATCACTTGGAGCAGGCACACCGATCACTCCAAGAATATTAGTCATTGGAGTTCCAGTGTAACCTTGTAATTAATTTTAAACAATATAACATATAAAATATCATGGGATTATTAGACTTTTTTAGTGGTGGCGCAGAAGAGCCAGAAATGATGAGTGGCGCAGAGATGGCAAGGGAAACCGTTGGAGCGCAAGAAGTATTCTTGCCTGAGCGTGAGCGTTTACGTGAGCAGTATGGTAGCCAAATAATGCAAGGCGCATTAGGTCGTGCTGGAACAGCAAGGAGTGGCTTAAGCGGTATAGCAGCAGGCCAAGCACAAGATATATCCAGAGATCGGGGTATATTAAACCGAGGTGATATGGACATGCTTAGGCAGCAGTCACAAGGGTTTACTGGTGCTGAAAGGTTACAGGCTTTATTACAGCAACAAGCAGAGGATGAGCTAGCTTTAGGCGGTCAATTGTCTAATGAGGAGATGAGGAATGTAGATCAACTCACACAGCAAGCCACACAAAGGCAGGGAAGGGGTGCAGGAGCGTTTAACGTAGGCCAGCTAGCCCTCGGTAGGCAAGGAGCAGTAGATGCCCGTAAAGCTCAACGTAGGCAGTTTGCTGGACAGACAATTGGTAGTGGGCTAGCGGTATCTAATCCGTTACAAAGGATAATGCAACAGAACACAGCAGCAGCAGGGAGTTTACCGCAGAGGTTAGGGCAGACTTTACAGTTTGCAGACCAAAATACAGTAAACTTTGACCCTATTAACCAGAATGTAGCTAATGCGGCACAAGCACAGTTTGCGGCTGACCAAGCACAATACCAAGCTGATAGAAGCTTCCTACCTGATTTAATAGGTGGTGGGCTAAGTATGGCAGGATCTATCTTTGGTGGACCAGCAGGAGGTATGCTTGCTAGTAAGATATTTGGCGGTGGAGGCGGAGGTGCATTCCCTCAAGGTCCTGTTACACAGACAGCACCAGGCGTTACAAGATTCGGTAGATTAGATTAATAGAAAGGTTTTATTATGGCAACAATAGGAGAAGGATTAGCATCATTTGGTAGGAATTACGCTGCTGGTAAACAAGCACAGGCTAACTTGGCTTTACAGAAGGAGGCACAGAAGCTACAGAAGGATCAACTTCAGCTCAGGCAGGATATGTTTGATCAGGAGATGCTGCTGCAAACTGCTAAACAAGCAGAAGTTGATAGACTTAAGGGTGCTATACGGGGATCTCAGGAGTTTATAAGGAATATGGAGGCTAAGAAATCAGAAGCCGTTCCATTTATACCTGATGAAACAATGGATATTCAGTCAATGAAGATTTCTACCCCTGAAGTTGCTCCATTAAAACAAGGCCAAGGGTTAGAGTTTGGTGCTAAAGGTGTATCTAGGGCTGATAGCTTTATATCTGATATGGTTAAGGACTCTGAAGCAACACCAACATTATCTCTAGGAGATGTGCCAGAGGGAGTTACACAAACATTTGGCACACTGCCAGAGATAGCCAAACCTGAAAGAAAGTCAGCAATAGATTTTGCATTAAACACTGTTAGAGAATCCAAGAAGAAAGACTTATTGCAACGAGCTAAGTTTCATGGACTTAATTTCTTCCCTACACTATTTGAAGCAGGTGGTATAGTTGTTGATAAAGTTGAAGGTTTATTAGGTTTATCTGATAGTGAGTTTGTTAAGGCTACTAAAAAGCTTGAGAAGGAGTATAAGGCAGAGAGATTAAAGGAAGAAGGCAATGGTAAGAAAAAGGAAAAACCTGAACCTACACCAGAACCAATAGATCAAGGGTTGTCACTAGATCAAATGTCTAAAGGTGGATTAGAAGGTGTCCCTGAATTAAAAGCACAAGAGGATGTGTCATTTGTAACTGAGAGGGGCCAAGATGCTGTAGTTGCTGTATTTAAAACAGATGATGAGATTGCACAAGAGGTTGAGCAAGGCTTATTAAATATTGATGGATTCCTAGAATTACCACAAGCTACACAGAAGGGTATTAGAGATGCTGCTTTTATGGCTAGAGATGAGCGTAGGGCTAGAGAGATGCATGAGGCTACTGTAGGCAATACAAAGGCAGATATAGCTACTAAGGAGATGAAGTTAGCGGCTAGTGAAGCTGAGATGAATAGGATGCGCATGAGAGGTGGAGCACCTGAAGAGGATGCACATAAGTTGCGCTCACAATATCATGGTTTAAATACTATTAGAGATTACAATACTGTTCAGGCTGCATTTGAGAAGATTAGGTTCTCAGGCGACCCTAAAAGGACACCAACAGCACAAAGCGATCTATCATTAATCTTTGCATATATGCGTATCTTAGATCCTAATTCCGTTGTTCGTGAATCAGAGTTTAAGTTAGCTGAAAATGCTCAAGAGTATTTCGGTAAGCTAATTGAGAATGGTGAGCTTACAGATAGAGAAATAGGAATGTTGCCGATCATCAAACAACAGCTTGAGCGTGTTCAGACAGGGCGATTATTACTTGATAGCAGTAGGGACAATATGGTCAAGGAGGCTGTCGGTGTATTTAAAGGACAAGTTACCACAGCAGTAAAGGGTATTAGGCAATACACAGACTTTGAAGATGAGCAAGGCTGGCGTAGTGGTACAGTTGTACCAGTAGAGGATAGGGCTTTATTGAAAAGCTTTGATAATGGCACACTATTAGGCAGTATGACAGATGCACCTACAGGTGAAACACAAGTTGGTCGATTCACAGTTAAAGAAATAAAATAATATGCCACAATATCAATTAACATCACCAGACGGAAGAAGTGTTATAGTTACAGGCGAGAGCGCACCTAGTGAGCAGGAAGCTGAATCTATATTTCAATCAATGGGCGTTAGTGATAAGGTCCAACGTCAACCCAAGAAAACTGAAGCATCAGGATATGCTAAACAGACCTTTGAGCAATTCAAGAATCAGGCTAAGATTGATTCTGAGAAGTCATTAGGTGAACAGTCATTAGAGTTTGGTGCTGGTGTTGGTAGAGGTATATTGCAGATGGCTCGTATGGGTGCTAATGCTGTAGGTGAAACATTTACTGCGGCCCAAGAAGGTGAATGGGGTAAGATTGCTAAAAGCTTACCTGAAGGTGTAGCTAAGGCTGTATTTGACATAGGTGAGATGGGTGAGGCTATTGGTGGCCGTATAGGTGATCAGTTTGTAGGTGATGAAGAAGCATTGCAGCGACAGTTTGCTAGATTCCAACAAGACCAATTAGATGCCCAAAAGAGGCAGAGAGGGTTTGTATATACACCAGAAGAGACTCTACATAATTTAACAGAGACAGCAGCGATATTTGGCGACCCTACTAATCTTATAGGTTTAGGTGTAGCTGGTAAATTAGGTAAGGTATCTAAGTTAGGTGCTGTAGCAGAGAAGACAGGTGCAATCCTTGATGTACCATCTAGAGTTGTAAGGTCTGGCTTAAAGGGTGGAGTTAAGTTGGGTGCTAAGGGTGCTGAGATAGGCTTTAAAGCGTCTAGGATTCCCCTGAAGATACTTTCGGGTGCTGGTAAGGGCACAGAGTTCATTGCAGGAATACCAAGGCGTACAGTGGCTGCTGTAATAAGTAAATCATTAGGTGTAGCTGGAGGTTCTAGGTCATTAGGTGGTTTAACTAAATTAGGTGGTATTGCTACAGGTCCAACAGGTGCTAGCTTAATAGCGGCTGAGGCATTAGGTGGCGTAGCTGCTAAGTCAAGTAAATTAGGTTTACAAGCTGAAAAGGTATTGCATATATTAGGTGACCGCAGTAGGCAGGCAAGATTTATAGATGAGGTATTATTGGACCCTACAATATCAAAGTCAGTCAAAAAAGGCGTAAAGCTTGCAGGACTTGGTGGAGGTAGAGCCTTAGACCTAGCGTTTAATTCTATAGCTAATGGGGTGACTACAGCCACACTACAAGGTATTTTAACTAAGATGGCTACAGATGACCCTGGAATGATAGGTGAAGCTGTAGGTGCTGGTGGATTATTTGGTGCTGCTATTCCCGTAGGACCAGTCCAAAGTAGGTTGACTCCAGAGCAATTAAATGGTGTAGCCCGTAAGCGCATTGAGAATTGGGCTGAGAAGCAACAAGTAGAGAATTTAGGTAACATGTCTGCACAGGATAAGACTATGATTACAGCATTAGCATCAGGCGTAAACAATATGGATATACGCTTAATGGATGCAGATAGCTTTAACATGTTCTATGAGTCTGAAAAGGGTGGTGTGAACAAAGATAATACTGCTACTATCATTGATGATGATGGCGTAATATGGGTAAACTCAGACCATAAAAACAGTAGTCCTGAGATTATTAAAACAATGACTGACCGTGTTGGTGAGGATTACCTTGATGCTAACCCTGATGCAATGGATTCAGTGGTTAATTCATTCCTCGATGATGATGGCATAGCTTTAACACATGCTAATGGCGATGAGGTTAAGGTTGGTGGAGACTTCGGCAGGGAGATAGAGCACTACAACAGCCAGCAGCCTGATGGTGCTCAGATAACAACTACACAGCAAGCGGTGCAGAAATACTTAGAGATCCAAACCACTTCATTGTTCAATAGAAATAACCCTAAATTCATTAAGACTTTACCTGTTGAAATGCAACAAGTGTTACGTGATGTATCACATTCAGCACTAGGTAAGATTGGATTAGTTGATTCATCTGGTAATGGGTATGTCGGTAAAGATGTACCTGTTGCACTGAAAGGTATGGCTAAGAATAATGAGATTAAGCAGGGTATAAAGAATTTAGATAACCTTAATAAATCATTACAAGGCGAGCAGGTATTAACACTTAAACAACAAGCGGCAGAAGCAAATAGAACGCTTAAGGCTAAGGAGAGGGCTGCTCAACTTAAGCAACGTAAGGCTGAGAAAGACCAACGTGCTAAGGATGATATTAAGCGTAAGGATGATATTGCTAAGGCTAATATATCTAGGAAGCAGATGATATTTGATAATGCTGAAAAGATCAGGAATGAGACAGCACAAGGGAAAATTGATAGGCTTGATAAAGTAACTGCTAATAAAATAGCTAACAAGTTTAAGATTGAGGAAGATAACCAATCTAGGGCTAATAGAAAGTTTATTGAAGATCAAGAATTGCGCTTAAAGAAGGATAGGATCAAGCAAGATATAGCTAAGGCTAAAGAGGAGAAGAAAGCTACTAAGAAGCTTGAGAAGGAGTTAGAGCAAGCTGAAGCTGAACAAGCATTCAATGATGAGTTACATAGGTTAATAGATGAAGTTAATCAGGATATAGCCATACAAAAGGTTAAGAATGAAGAACTCAGAATCCAAGAGGAGAATAGGGCTAAGGAGAAGGCTAGGGCTGAAGATGAGGTCCATAGGTTACAAGCTGAAGCTGACTTAGATCAATTACAGGGTGATTTAGAATCTATTAGAAGACGTATCATTGAGGAGCAAAGGAGTGTCCCTAATAAGGATACTGGACGTAAAGAGAGGGATAAGGTCAGATTTCAGACAGCTGCTAAACAGAACAAAGGAATTAATAAGGCTCGTATTGTTAAGATGCCTAATGGTAATTGGCAGTCTGTCGATGGAAGGCAACTAGGCAAAGTAGAAGGTGCTGTTATTGATGCACACGCTAATGACCATGCATACAAGCTACAAGAGTCTGTTGATGACCTTACACCTGTCCGTATTGATGCGGTAACTACAGGCGCAGAGAAGGGTGCTGAGATAGCCCCAATCAGTAGCACTTACTATGTATTTAACTTTAATGTGCCTGCTGGCAAGAACACTAAGACTAGGGTTACAACACACTTAATTGATACTAATGTAATGGCAGCTATGCATGGGGCATCACTAGCTGATGTAAAGCAAGCTATGATTCAGGTTGATGCATTCTACAAGAAAGGTGGTAATGCAGAATCAATACTTAAGTCAGTGGACTTTGAGAATAATATAGTAGTTAAGGCTATGAGAGATGATGACTCTTTAAATATTACTGAACCTAGAAAAGAGCTAGGCACAGAAAAGAGCAGAGAGGCAGACATTAGGACTAGAAGTGGAAGTGAAGTTTTTAAAGCTATCGACTTTCACAATATGGTTAATGTCATACCTCTACCTGATCCTTTTTAAAGTTGAAACACACACTCAGTAAACAGTGGAACTTCTGTAGCTTCACCATGCTCATCTTTCCATTACTGCTTAATGTGATCCCACCTTTTTCTCCTAACAATTAAGCTTATGTTAGTTCCTGTAGTATTATATATCCTGCCAATATCTGCGTAACTATAATCACTAGACTTATGTAGTTTTCTTATGTTTATGACATCATGCCCTTTGAGCTTTGAAGATCCATTTGTTTCCCCGAAATTTCTAGTCCCATGCTCTATCTGTCTGCCTATATTATCCTTATGAGACTCCCATATTAAATTATCTAAACTATTATTATTAGGGTTTCCATCTATATGAGAACCCTCAAATCCTTTTGGGCAAATTCCTTTAAATGCTTCTAATACCGCCCTATGGGTATAGAGCGTCTTACTGACTCCTTGATAAGTCATGGTAAACTTAACCCTAAGGGTATGTTTAGTTATGGGTGATTGCCTTATTATTTTTTCTGGCAAGACACGTGGAGTGTTATTTTTTCCATCAACAATCCGCTTTAGACTCTTTACCCTGCCTAGATTACTTACTTGGTATAAGCCCTCCCAGTCAACCACATTTTTCCATACTTCCTTCATATTTAATCTCTCTGTTAAATTACTTTCATTAATATTATATGGCAGGCGGTGAAAGTTTCCGCTTTTCAGGAGCTACCCTAGCCACATATAAAGATAATCTACATTTCTAGCATGTCAACACTTTCTCCGTACTTGTCCTTAAATGCTTGTGTCTGTGAGTCTAAATCAAAGACAACCTCTGCCTGTATCCTACCCACATCTAAGGGTGCTATATGCTCAAATGCCCTCATTGATAGGTCAAGGTCAGTCTTATGGTCTGATCTGTCCGTATTAACGACAACCACTTCCTCGCCACCCCATCTAACAGTTAGCTCAGTCCCTAAGGGATAAAGCCACGAAGCGCATGTGAAGGCGTGAGGGTCAAAAGGTTCACCACTAGCTGTCAAGTTTCCTGCGTGATCATCGCCATACCACGTCACCTGAGCAAGGACTACTATTACTGCTGTATTAAATGTCATATTGTTTTTTTCCTTTAGTATTAATTGCAGGTTCCCAACCAAATCTTTTTTCACCCTCTTTCCTGCACTGTATAGCATCGTTAATATTATCAAATAAACCAAGATGGTAGCTCTTTCTTTTATGCATAATTCTAGCTTGCCATTTATTGCATAAATCATTCCACACTATACCCCGATGTCCGCTATTATTAGTCTTACATGGACCCGAATTTCTAGCGTTCTCCATATTGCTAAGGAATCTTAAATTTACCCTTCTATTATCTAATTTAGCACCATCTTTATGGTCAACACATGTTCCTTTTTTAGCATTCATGATATGCCTATGCATAAATATATTTGAGGTAGATCCATTTTTTTTCTCCTTTACCGATGCACCACGACAAGCATACCCTGCTCCATTCTGGCGATACCATTTATACTTAGATAACTCCTCAAAGTCATCTGCATCCACAAGTGCTGTGCCCTTATTATTAGCAAGCTGTATTAATCTATAATTAAAGTCTATTTTCATAATTAATATATCATTGTTGCTTGTTCAAAATCTGTGTTAATCAAAGGTCTTACTTCCTCTGCTAGCTCTTGTCTTGCCTGATGCGCTTTACCACGCAGGAAAGGGTTATGTTCTTGTATCTTACGTCTACAGCGACTCATAGACTCATGGCTAGGTAATACCTTCTCCTCTTGTAGCTTTGATATAGCCTCATAGGAGTAGCCATTAGTATCATGTGTCATACTGATTACAGCCCTAAATAGAGCGTTATCATTGTCCCTTGTGCGTGGGTTATCTTCTAGTGCTTTTATTACTTTATCTTGTGTATTCATTTTAGTCTATGTTTAGTTTTGATTTGGGTGGAACAACTGAAGCGACTAGCCAAGGATTGGTTATTAGGAGTTATATTAGTCGTTAATCTGTTGTTCTGCTATTCGGTCATTTGGATGTATTTATATCAATGGTTCTTCTATTCGGAGTTCCTTTGTTTTTTAGTAAGTGCTCTAACCACTGAGCTAATCCCCCATAGAGCCTACTTAAATAAGCTCTAAGGGAGATGAGGGATTTGAACCCCCGACCAATTACGCTATTATTTACATATCCAAAATGTATGTTGAATTAACTGTCAACGTCAGCTTGCAACGAGAAACCGATTTCTCTACGGTTTAAAGGTACCGAGCAACCTTGCCCTACACGCACCACTCGCCTCAATTGTTCCACCCAAATCATAGTTATTATTCTGTGAAGTCTGCCATTACTGATTCCTGAACCTCTAGTATAGTTGTCCAGTTTGCTTGTTGTATAGCTGAATCTACTAAACGAAGTTGACGACAATGCCAATCAAATTCTCTAGTTACTTGACTTGCTGTAAGTTTAGGCACTTGTGCAGTAATATCATCTACTGAGTCAGTGACCTGCTGTCGCCTTACCTTAACTTCATATAAGTCTGCCTGTTTAATTGATTTAAGGGTATCTACTTTACCCTGTAGTTCTTTCCTTCTTAGTAATGCTTCTGCTAATTTTATGTTCATATCGTTATTATTTATTTTATGCTTAGTTTTATTATCTTCTGTTCATGTAAAAATAGTAGGATAGCGGCTGCATCTGCTGTGTGGTCCTTAGCCCACTTATATTGATACGGGTATTTGAATCCTATAGTTGTCAGTTTGCGCTCAACTAGCTCCATAATCTCATACTTATCAACAGCCCCCTTAGCCCTTACAAGGCGTTTTAACTGTAGTGGGGTAACCAAGGTAACAGGGATGCCTAGAGAGTAGGTTACAGAGGCTAATATAGCCACTGAGGATGCCATGCTCTTTACTGCATTGGATGATTTCCCACCGCCTGTTGGTGACTCAGCGTATATATGTTCAGGGTTCCATTTGTTGATAACGAAATCAAGGTGTTCTGCTAAGGTCTGGCAATCATCAAAATGCTCTAATGCCTTTGAAGCTTTAGGTGTTTTCATCACCCTGATACAGTCAGTGGCTACGATTTGTTTACTATCTAAGTCATATACTACAACACCCGTAAAACGGTATCCGATGTCTAATGCAATAATAGTATTCATAGTCACTGACTGCTCCCTTGTTGTTTGTATCTCGCTCTGAGTTTTTTGAACTCAATAATCGCTTTGTCGAGCCTAGCCTTAAGGTGTTTGTTCTCAGCCCTAAGGAACTCGTTTTCTTGATCAGTAGTCATTAGTAAATCTGTAGGTAGCTTAGTCTCATGTAATGTAAAACCATGTAGTCCTGCATTAGTCAAGGATTCTTTAAAACTTTCTACAGTATTCTTCATTTATCCTTTTTAGGTTTAGGTTTCTCAGGGAAAGGCCAGTTAGACCTCACCCTGTCTGCATCCTCATTTCTACGTTTAGAACCCTTACCCATACTACTTCTCTTTCTTTTGCTTATTAATATTGTTCATCAGGTTTGTAAGGGATAACATCTCACCAATGTAGTCTCCCCTTTCACAAGCTAGGTAAAAGGATAAGCTTAAATCGCAGTAAGCCTCCTTATGGTATTCGTCAGTAGTCTTTTTATAATTAGCCATATTTACATCCAGCTTGGTAGTGTTACCTTAATTACATCTGTAGAGTAACTAGGCCACTCATCAGTATTAATACACTCATCTAGCTTACGCAGATCCTTCTGGTATTGTGCTCTACCTAGCTCTATACATTCCTCATCTAGCTCAAACACACTCACAGCGTAAGGTGCTTCTTTCTCACAGACGACAAATACAAAACGGTTAATATCTAACCCTTGTTCTCTTGCTAAGTCTATGTAGTAAGCAGCTTGCTTATGGTAATTGAATTTAAAGATAGATGATTGAAAACCTTTAGCAGAACCATCAGTGGTAGTCTTATAATCAATAATCATATTAGCATCTTCACAGATACGGTCCAACCTACCACGCTTCATAATGTTAGTCTCTTTACAGATAGAGTAGATGCTTTTCTCATTTACCCCATTCTGCTCCATAAGACTATTAGCTAGTTCATTATTACGGACAGCATTAGCCATGTGGTTAGCTTTAAACATATCATCTTCTGATACTACTACCTTGCCCTCTGAGTGCGCTAAGAACTCAGCATACTCAGCCTTACCTGCCTTTGTACGTCTATCTACCTTGGGTGCTACAGCGTATTCTTCACTGAGTCTGTTAGGCTCAAGTAATACACAGTGCGCTAGGCTGCCAAACTTCATAGCTGGTGTTTCCTCTGTAGGAGTGCCTAGTGCATGTTGATAATGCTTTGGTGATTTCTGGAATTTATCTAGTATTGATTTACTTACTCCAGGCGAGGAGTGGTATTCTTTTTCAGGGACATCAAAGATGCCTTCATCTTGTGTTGGTGTATTCATATTAGTAGTTCCTCCAAGCGTTCATGTTTTGTGTTTCATAATAGGTAGTCTGTGCTCTCTGTAACCTTCTATCCTCTGATCTGCGTCTATTCTCCTGCCACCTTACATTGAACTCTTGCATAGCCCTTCCTAAGTTATAGTGGTTATTAGGAGTGCCACAGCCTGTAAGCATGGCTAGTATCATTAGTATCACTATTGTCTTCATGTTATTTGTCGCTTGGGTTGATTGGTTCCTCGTAGCCACCGCCTAGACCTAAGTCATGTGGCGATGGTTGATTAGTTTTAGTTTTGCTCATATTATTTACCCTCCTTAATTAGCCAAGCGTTGATCTCTGGGAATACCTTAGACCAATTATTACTAAGTGCTTTAGCGTTAGCAGATATATTTATATCCTTCTTTTTCTCAGCTAATGCCCACTTAGCTACATCACTGAACTCAAGGTCACTTTCCTTACACAGCTTCCTGATGCCTGCTACATAGTCCACTGATGGCTTTGCAGCTACCTTCTCGTGCTTGTTAGTAGCATCAGCATCCTTAGTATCATCTATGAGGAACATAGCGTTTAGAGCGTATTTACGGGCATATGAGGAGGCTGAACCGAATGCTTGGGGTAACGCCATACCGCCAGCCTTCTCGATGCCTGCCTGCGCTTTAGTGGTGTATTTAACGCCACTTGCATCTAGCTCACATATAGACTCTATATAAGCCCATCCATTAGCCTCCTTAACCTCATCTGAGATAGTTAGTGTGGCATCATGTTTAAGTAATATAGGCTTTACAGCCTCAAGTATGTCTTCACAGCTTCTGTAGTTATATTTACCGAAGTCGTTGCGTTGATTCTTTGGAGCGTGTAGCTCGTTTTGTATTTGTGTTAATGACATTTGTCTGATTGGTTTAGGATTAATTTAGAATGGCACGTCTGAGTCTTCTTCTACAGGAGCAGCAATCTCATTTGTTGAAACATTGTTAGATTGGATCTTCCAACAGTCGAGGTTATGATAATACTTCCCATTGAACTCTCTTGATGAGACATTGAAAAGAACCTGCACATGCTTGCCTACTTCATAGTTAGCCAACATCTCAATCTTATCACTACCGAATAATCCAAAACAAACCTCTGGGTTATACTTCTCACCTGTATCAATTACAAATGATTGCCTGGACCATTCCTTACCTAGTTTAGATTTACCTGTTTCTACAGATAGTATCTTAGTTATCTTTCCTTCTACTTTTAGTGTATCTTTACTCATATTATTTATTTGTTATTAGTTATCAAAGATTGTCTTTTCATCAGATTTTTGACGGCCTGGATAGCCTGGTATCTCTCCTGCCATCTCAGCCTTATCAATAATCTGCATCAATTTATCTCTGCCTTTATAATGTCCACACAGAGCATCCCACTTATGCCAGTATTGCTCAGGTAGATTAATTCGTGTTGTTATTGTTTTTGTATCTTCACTCATAATACTGCCTTTCTATCATCTAATCTTAAAAGTATATTGTGGTAGAACTGAGCATTATTATCTGAGAGAGAGTTAAAGGCTGCGTTTTCTATAACTGCTATCACTACTTCCCATTGTTTTAGTGTGAGTTGCGCTGTAGACTCTTGATCTACCTCTGGGCTATTGATAGGCTCTGTATCGCCCACAGTTGTCTCTCTGCGTATAAGGTCAATAGAGTCTGCCTTGAATCCAGTTACTTCACTTACTGAACTCCAGCCTGATAAATCAGAGTATCTTTCATCTCCTGATTTGATTTCATCTCCTTGTTCTAGGAATATATATGTCTTTTTCATTGTGTCTTTGGTTTAGTGTTAAAGCCTTTTACAAGGCTGATGGAAGCCAATGAATAGCCTTTCTATTCAATTGTCAAATTTATTTTTAATTTATTTTTATTTTATTGCTTTATATATTTTATCCCCTTAATTTATAGGAGTATTCAGATGTTTTAGTCTGATTGGTTTAGTTTGGGCTGGTAGGGTTTGTCTCCTCCAGCCCCTTTTTTTAGGTCCATGATGTAATGGTAGCATAGTAGATTTTGATTCTATTTGTCGGGATTCAAGTTCCTGTGGACCTGCCATATAACTACCCTTATATTACTACTTAATGGGTTAAAACGGGCTTAAATGGCAACATAAGGGTAGTTAGCAGGTTAAATAATCTCCTCTTGTTGTTCTGCTGCTACACCGAAAAAGCTAGTAGTGCATTTCTTAAAAGCAATACTGATCTTCCCCCTTGGTCCTTTTCTACACTTAGCCTGTATGAGTAGTATCTCCTGAACTGGTAGGTCCATTTGATCTAGTCCACTACTATTACTCATAGGGCAATGAATAAGTATAACCCTATTTGCATCCTGCTCAATAGAACCTGACTCTCTCAAGTCTGATAGCCTTGGCTGCCTATTATCTGCCTCTCCTGCTCTGTTTAGCTGTGATAGTGCTATGACAGGGCAATTATATGTCTGTGTCCACTTCTTAAGCGTCCTAGACACCTCACCAACCTGTGTAGCTCTATTATCTTTACTACCTGTGGACTGTATAAGCTGTAAGTAATCTACTGCAATAAAATCAGGGTTACCATACTTCTGAACGTGTAAGTCTAATTGACTATTCATCCGTTTAATGTTCTCTGATTTAGTGAATATCTTAAGGCGATTGTTTACGATAGGCTCTAACTGCCTTGATGTCTCAATGAAGTCTTGTATCTGTCTCTTGTTATACCGCATCATCCTAGAGTCATGTTGGCCCTCGATACATGCAAACTGCTCAATGATCTCAGAGCTAGACATCTCAAAGTTAAATAGCACACCATTTTGCCCTTGTTTAATGTTCTCCTTAATAGCTTGGTTGAGTAGGCTAGATTTACCGATACCTGGACGAGCAGCCAGTATGACTAATTCCTGCTTTCTGATGGGTCCAAAAGAAGATAGAAACTCAGCTAAATGATTCATTGAGAAATACACCTTTGGCTTCTCACCATCTATGAGTTTTTGCATCTCATCATAGATTTCAGTGAATCCTTCCTTAACCTCATCCTCAGAAGCTTGCTGAAGCGTCTCTATACGGTCGAGGAGGGCTTTGCAGTTCTCATGCATAACCTTTATCTCTTCAGGGGGTGTATCGCCTCTGAGAGCCTTATACGACTCATAAGCCTTAACCTCTAAATCCTTCTGCCTGATGCCTACAAACTGAGCAATCCAATCATTGAAGCCTGCTGTGGTATCAACTGCTGAAGTAGCTAATGTGAATTCATTGGATAATCCATTGTGCCACTCATCCTTTGCAGAGAGTAGCTCCATTGTCTGTATCTCGTCAGGTGCTACACCATTTTGTGAGTAATATGTGTATATCTCGTCAAAGATAATCTGATGGTTGAGATTGAAAAAGAGGTCTGATTGGACATTAGCTTCAATGGCTATGTTTAGACATCTTTGTGTGTCGATGATTATTGCACCAAGTATTGCTCTGGCTAAAATATCAGGTTTCATTACATGTCACACATTGCTGTGTCTCCTTCTATCTTTAAGCCTCGTGATACTCCTGCCCATTCATCCTCTACGGGTTTAGCTCCACCTTTGAACCAAGTTGATTGGTCATCTTCCCAACATTGCTGATTAAACCAAGTCGCAGGATGTTTGGTGTATTGCATATCTTGGTTCTCCCTAGACTTGGCATAAATCTTAACAACCTCCAACAGTTTCTTAGCATCCACTTTCTCCAATGCCTTGCTGATTGATTTAATTGCGTTAGCCTTACCGACTCGCTTTGGATATGCATTGTAGATTTCTTCAACAGTTTCCAAATCACTCACCGAATGCGTCTCCGTTTCCGAATACGTCTCCGCCTCCGTATAGTCCTGCACTTGACCGTCATATGCTGGCCACTTGCTGACCTTTGCCCGCAGACGCTGGCGGAAGTTGGCGACTTCTATATATGGCTTACCACCATGAACATACAAATACAGTAATTTAGCCTTAACACATTCCTTCATCCATCGAGAAATATCCTTAGTTTTTACCTTATGCATCTGCAAGGGGTATAATTGGGCTAAAAGTATAGCTTCACGACCATCATACCTACCATAATCATCCAAAATGGACATTAATCTTCTGTAGAAAACTTCCCCTTGTGGAGTAAGTGAATTGACTTTATCGGAGGTCAAAATCCCCATCCTTATTATTCTGTCTGGCATTATATTGCTCCCCCTTGGTATATGTGCCAAACATAAGCACCATTAAATATAGATCCAATATGCTTATAAGATGGATTCATTATATTATGACCTGTTCCAAATGTATGAAACACAACATTTTCAATTGCATTTTCAAGGTCTAGCTCAATCCATATGAAGTTTTCCTCACCTACACTATTACGTATCCCTTGCGATCCAGTATGAACAACCTTAAAGCCCCTTCTTAGCTCTAATACCTGCTGACTACTTGCTAATTTATATTTATATACTACTCTCATCCTACCCTTTGTTTATGTTAATCTATGTTTCTGTGTAAAAAAAAGCCTAGCAACTCGGGTAGGAGCTATTTGCTAGGCTTCAAGGTGAACTAACACCACTAAATTCTGTTCTCCTACCCGAAAACACAAACCAAAATGCATATATAAATACCGATTGCAAGCTTAAATTATTAATTTCTTGTATTTTTATACCAATCCATTATATTACAAGGATTAAGGGGATTCTCCCTATTGACTAATACTACAAAACTGACTATGAAAAGAGGCCCCAAAGCAGGCTCAGGTGTTAAATTAAACCTATGCCGAACCTATTTAGATAAGAAGAAATATTGCAAACTACCAACACACCAGCTAGCGAGAATCATCTATGATGAACATATAGAGCTATTTGCTAGCTTTGACGCTGTTAGAACTACATTAAGGAAGCTACGAGGCAGCCAGGGTAAGGTTTTAGATGTGCATAAAGCAGACGTTGCAAAATACAAGAAAGATAACCCTAGAGATAATGCCCCTTATGGAAGTATGCCCAAATCTAAAAAGCATTTTAAAGATTGGCAACACTACAAAGTCGATAAAGGTATCCAGAATGCCTTAATACTGTCTGATGTCCATATGCCTTACCATGACCCTGAAGCCTTAGAGCTGGCTTGTGAGATAGGTGTAGAGCAGGGTGTAGAGGCTGTCATACTTAATGGTGATTTCATCGACTGCTTTGCTGTGAGTTTCTGGCAGAAAGATCCTCGACAGGTAGATTTTCAAGCTGAGATAGACACCGTAATTGAGGGTTTTGAGTATCTGCGCTATATGTTCCCTGATATTCCTATTATATTTAAAATGGGCAACCATGAAGATAGATATATTCGTTATATGACCCAGAAAGCGGTAGAATTATTAGGCGTTACAGCATTTGAGTTTGAGAACCTATTCTGCTTAGATGAATACGGCATTGAAATGGTTGACGGCAAGCGTCCTATTGTATTCCAAGATTACACTATCTTGCATGGACATGAGTTCTATGGGTCAGGTGGGGCATTTCCTGCAAAGGGATACTTCATGAAGACTAAAGTTAACACAATTAGTGCTCATTTGCACAGGTCTAGTTATTACAGCGAGAAGGATGTTAACGGGGTTACAAAGCGTTCCTATAGCTCAGGTTGCCTTTGTGATTTAACGCCCGATTACAGCCCTTTAAATGCTTGGAATCATGGCTTCCTGATCATTAAGAGAGGTAAGAGTGGGGCAAGGGTAGAGAATTACGATATAGAAGACGGTCAACTAGTATGAATGAGCCGATGCTAGGATTAGTCGTATTTTCTACACTGATAGTTTTTACACTAGTAATGTGGAAAGTTTCTATGTTGGTAACTCAGTTTGTTTTTGGGTTTAGTTAAGCGGTACAAGGGCATCTGAGAGGAAGTTTATCACCTGCTCTACCTTAACCATATTAGGATGGCTTGTATCGCCTTCATGTAGCTCCCAGAAGTGTATATGGAGTATTTCATGGACCAATACTCTCTCGTGGGTAACTTCAGGACTCTCCTTCCATAGCTTATCTTTAAAGTTAAGGATTTTGATAATAGCAGTTTTATCTTCTACATTACATTCACAGCTACCGTAATCATTATCAAGGTCCACAAACCTTAATCTGATACGCCAATCCTGCAAGCGTAGTTTTACCTGCCATTCTTCAAGGAGAATCCTGATGTCTTTGTGGGTCATTTTTCTGCCTTATCCCTTATCAAACCCTTAATAAGAATTAAGTAGTTTATAGCGTCCTGGATTGCATCCTCTACACCCTCATTTTCCACATTAAGCTTACCTGTCTTAACAAATGTGAATATACGTTTTAATTTGTCTTGTATCCTCAATATAATACCTACTGGTGGCTCTATTTCAAATACAATGCTACCATTGAAATTACTAAATGGGTCTGAAGCATTACAAGCGTAATCCTTTGATTTAGCAATCATTGTTTTCCTTGCAGCGTTGCAAGTATCTTCATGTAGTTTTATTAGTTCTTCTCTAGTCATTTCTCCTCCTTTTTAAATGCTCCACTGACAAATTTCTTTATGTCCTCGCCAATGAACTCTTTTAGTTGTTTGTTCTCAGCCTCAAGGGTTTTGAGCTTGGCATTAGCTTCATCAAGTTCGTGCTGTAGTATCTCTGATTTATGGACTATTCTATTGTGATTCATTCCTGTGCCTCCGTTAGTTCTTCTTCTATTGACAAGTCAATATCTTCATCAGTCCAGTTTAATTGGTGGTAGATGATTTTATATAACGCTCCCTTCTCCGCCTCAAGGGTCTTGATTCTGGCTTTTAACTCCTTAACCTCATTGAATAAGTCGCAGTTAATCTCGTCTTTGCTTAATTCACTCATCGTCCTGTGCCTCCTCTAGTCTTAATGCTTTAAGGTTATCTAATAGTTCACTTTCAAGCATCGCTCTGTTCTCAGATGGACAAACACAACCCTCGCAATACATTTCATCGGTATCTATAATTAGCTGAATTAAGTATTTCCTGTCAGCTTCCCTCTTTCTTAGGTCAGCCTCAAGGGTTTTGAGCTTGGCTTGTAGGATATTATAGTCATCACGGCCTTGTAGTGTCCTCCTAAACATTATCACCTTTTCTTCTAGCCATCCTGTATAACTATTCGTGCGTTCTTCTGATGCAAATTCTCTCCTTAAGTTTTCACTCATTTCTGTGCCTCCTTTAGTTTTTTTCTTAGTCTTTTATTATATTTCCGTTTAGCCCACTTCTTAATCTTAGGTTTAGTTAGATAAGCTAGGTATTTTTTCCAACTGCTAAATACATCGTTTTCTATTCCTCCACTAGCCTTAATTCTGTTTTTCATTAGTCTTTAATTGGTTAGTTCTCTTTAACATCTGGTAATAAGTTTCTGTTTTTTCTGTTATTTCTTCTGTATAATTGTCTAAATAATTACGTATTCTATGCCCTTTGCTATAAGAAGGTTCTGTTTTTCCTGTAATATAATTTCCAATCGTATTAGATGGGATACTTATTGCAATACTCATTTGTTTTAATCTTCCTTTAGTCCTGGATACTCTGCAATGTTTCCGCAAATCTTCTATTAATTTCGTTAGTTCCTCCATTAATATTTGCCCATTTCTTTGAGGGTTTCCTTATTTTCACTTTCCAAGTAGTTAGCTATTGAATAAATGCCCTCCTCTGCTCTTTTATGGGCATAAGCAAGCTCTATATCACTTACTTCTAATAACGCCTTCAGGGCGATCGTAGGCAGGCTATATGGCTTTCTAGCAACCCTCCTAGTGGAACAATTCTTGGTAAAACACATTAATACCTCTTTTTGTTCTTTAAGTTTCATTATTTCCAACTGCATTTCCTTATTACTCATATTATTACCCTAATTTCTTTATTAGATTTTCATTTTCCTTTATCATGCTTTCAGATAGCTGCAACATTAATTCTGTTTTCTCTTTTAGAATTTCGTTATTTATGCCTTTCAATTTCATTATTTGCATATCTCTTTCCATTAGATCATTTTCTGCTTTTTGTAATTTGTGTTCTGTATTAGTCATAATTCTGTCTATCTTTTCTCATCTAATAGTCCATTAATTACCATAGACATTGTGATTTCCTGTTTTTTATATTTTTCAACCCACTTCTTAAGCTTAGTTTGCCTTTGTAATTTTTCCAACTGATTGTCTGTCATATAAACAGTGACTTGGTTTTTCTTTCTGTTTTCCTTTTCCTTCTTTGCATTACTGTTACCAGGCTGTGCGCCTTCTTTCCGTTTTTCTATTCTCATTCTTCTGATTCTCCTTTTAATTCTTCAAAGTTTATTGTTTCGTGTATTGTTATAGCTGACATTATTTCTGTAAATATTTCTGTAAAGTCTGGCTCTAGCGTGTAATTCTCCTCTATATTTATACTCATTTAATTAGCTCTGTTTGCATTTCTACTAAGTCGGCTATTTCCTCCTTACGTTTCTTAATTGAAGAGTGTAAATTATCAATATCCCTTCCGTGTGTAGTCGTGTTCAATACTTCTTCCAGGTATAATATCTCGCAATCTATTGCTTCAATTTGCGCATTATTCCACTTAATTAATAGTCTTTTCTTGTTTGCTTCAAATAAGTTCATAATATTTCCTTGTTTTAGTTTATTGTTATAGTCGTTGAATTGTATTTGATATTTGTCGTTCTGATCTTTCCAGTATTGCTTTTGCATTAGGCTACTCTATTTATAAGTGTTAATCTTTTAGGCTTGTATAGTTGTTTTTGTGCTCCGCTTAATATCTCTTTTAAATTTATCCTCTGATTTAATCCTTTAACATCTGGGAAGGCAATATACCCACACATAACTACATATTTATTTTCATTCAAGAAAGTGGCCGATATGATTTCCTCTTCTTCCACTATATACTCTGTAATCGATCCGTATTTACTTGTGTGTTTAAATGTATCTCCTTTTTTTAACTGCTTAGTAATAGGTATATTATAGTCTATGCCACTTTTTTTAATATCCTCATTTAGCCGATTAGCTTTACTTTTTAAAACATCTTGAAGGTTTCTTATTTCTTCTTTTATCATTATATTATATTCTACTTATTTAGTTTATTAGATTGAATCTCTTGCTAAATCCCTTTGTTGGTCAGGATTTAAACCGTCAATAGTTTGCTCCTCCCATGAATTTATAAGCTCTTGATTGGATAATACTTTTATAGCCTTCACTAGAACACCCTTTACTTCTACTATTTCAAACTCAAAATGCTCCATTGGTTTAGCCCACACGTTAACGGTTACGGTTAATTTATCCCCGATTTTTGGGGCAACCCTTCTGTCACCAATATTGACCCATTGCAACGGATCATTTATCATTTGATTAACAAAGGGCATTTGCTGGTAAAATGTATGATTTTTCATTTTTATTATCTCCTTTTAGTTTAGTTTTGGTAGTGTCGTTATTGCTTCACCTTTAATTGTCTTGCCTCTTTTATTACCTATACTTGGCCCCTGGTTTACAAATTTAGACTGATAGGCCCAGTAGTTTCCATCGCTACCCTTATAATATGCGGCCAAGTCAATCCATTGCCCGACTAATTCCATTTTAATTCCTTTATACTCTGTAAATGTTGCGTATTGTTTATTATATGACATTTTTATAATCCTCCTTTTAGTTTGGTTTTGAATTATCCTAGTAAATTCAATAGGCTGCTATAAGATTCAAGAAATTTGTTTGTCTCTTCTCCTTTCCTTGTTTGTTTCTTGCTCAACAATGATATTACTAATTTACCTTGCCCCAAATGTTGGAAGCATTCTAGATCTGATTTGTCGCCATTAACATATATAACATTATTATCTTCATAAAAATCTAATGCTTTTTCCTTTAGTCCAAACAACTTATTAAACATCTTTTTAGGGATAACGGTTGCTATCGGCCTTTGATAATCCAAGCAATCTATTAATTGTTGCTCTGTACTTTGAGGATTCCATGAGTAAATTACTTGTTGGTTTTCTTCATAAGCTCTAGTAATACGACTAATTTGTTTTACATAGTCTGATATTTGGAATGACGGGAAATTGATTGCTACCCAGTCAAATAATTCATCTATTTCACTAAATACTCCAGTCCTGACAACTACCGTTTTGTTTAATATTTCGGCTTTAATTTCCAACTGCTTCAATTCTGCCGTAAGTTTAATATCAAAATAAGCTCTTTGTTTCTTGTATAAGTACCAACGGGCAAGCTTGGTTTTATCCATTGCGGTTACAAATGAAGATGCCTTTTTATTATTAAGCATATTACCTACACCGCTTGCAAATATGCATGTCGGTTCACAATCCTGAGGAAAGCATGAGTTTTGATATGCGCTAGGAAATTCAATTCCTACATATATAATATCACTTGTATTACTTTTATCTAACTTTGAATTAGTGCTTAGTATGTCCATGGATAATGCTTTTTCTTTGCATTCTTCTGTATTGCTCCAAGCTCTAAATGCTTTGTTTCTTTCAAGTATATTCATTGTGTCGGTTGTCTTTTTCATTGGTTTGTCTTTCGTTTTTGTGGTTTAGTTTATATGTAGAGAGTAGGGATTATAAGTCTAAATAGCATATTGAGTTAATATGTTTAATTGATTGCCTTGTGTATGCTGAGTAGAATGTCTTTCCGTCTATAGATTGATTAAGGCTATAGTGTCTACATTTACTCTTCTTAATAAGCCAAGTTTTTGAGCTGTTGTAGCGGTCTTGTATAGCTGTTTGCCCTTTAAATTTTAACTCTCTTTTAGCCCTTAGTTGTGTCCCTAGTAATGGATTAAATTCTAATTTTGTCTTTTCCATTAGTTTGTCTTTCGTTTTATGCTCCATAGGGATAGAAAGCTTTTTACTATTTGGTTTGGTATATTGTCTAAAGCCTTTTGTGTTGAAAGGCTTCTTGTGAGATGGATCATATAAGTATGTCATAATATATAATGTAATAATTTAATTTAGTTAATATTAATAACCTAGCATACTGATAGAGCATGTCAAGTCGTTTACACATTTATTTCAACTATTTATTAACATATATTATCATAGGGAATAACCCCCAAATATAGCATTTATCAAAATAAGCCTATACCATTGAATTCACAATGAGAAATAGTCTACAAATATAGTAAAATATAGCATATAATCATCTAGGGTATAATCATGGAATTTGCGTTGAAGACACCTTTCAAACGACTTGCATATCAATGCACCACCAACACCCCTAAACGTCATATAGAGCCGTTTAATAGCCTTTACAGTGATTGACTTAATATCGCCCTTTCACTATTCATTTGACACCCCCCTATTTATTTTTGTATTACTGAACTCATGAACAGTGAACAATCAGACAGTGATCAACTAAGCACTAGTAGTGAACAAACCGAACAACTGAAAGAAAGCATGATAGAGTCACTAGCTAAGAGTGGTAATATCAGCAAATCAGTGCGAGCCGTAGGCATTGGGAGAACAAGTCACTATGATTGGTGTAAGGCTGACAGTGACTATAAATCCAAAGTTGACGTTGCCCTATCACTAGCAAGAGAGTCCAGGATAGATGCGCTAGAAGATGCTATAATGGATCAGGCTCTCGGTGTATGGTGTGAATATACTAACCAATGGATTACAAGACCTAACCCAGTGTCACAGATATTTGCATTGAAGAGTATTAGCCGCCAACAAGCGATGAAAGGCGATGATAGCCGACTCTGGTCCGATGCACCACCACCCGACGACAAACCAGAAGACAAGGAGAGGGAAGCTAAAGCCCTTAACGCTCCTTCAGGCTCAGAGATAGCCAACATGCTGAATAACTTCATATCTACAGTGAAACGCACTGAGCAGGCAAACGAAGCCATTGACGCACAACTCCCCATTGACCCACCAACCAAGTCCACTGATGACAATACCAAGTAGACTAGTAAGACTTATTATAAGCTACATAACTAGTAACCGTATAATACATACATAACCGTACTAAAACATAAGTAATACATACTAAGTAATAACTAATCAGTAACTAATGAGTAACAAAGTAATTAATTCAGTTAAGGGGGGCGGGGGTTACGCTGTCCAAGGCCAGGTAAACCTCCGAGCGTTAACACTACCTAGATTTTTTATTGCTGATAAAGGTTACAGTATCGCATGCGGTATTACATCCTTTGTCATCTGCGCTGAGTCGGATGTTAATTGTAGTGTGAGTGGGTGTCAAGTATATTTATGAGCACTAGTTGTAAGGTTATGGAGTATATAGGGTTGTGGTATGAAATAGTTGATTGTGTGCAACATGAGCATGCAGATGTTATGGGTGTTTTTTTGAGAAATATAGTAAAAAAGGGTTAGTTATGAAGATAGTTAGTAGAGTAGAGTTGATGTCTATGCCTAAGGGTGTGTGGTATTGTGAGTATGAACCTCAAGTTGTAGGTGGTATTAATGTGAAGGATGAGACATGTTATAAGGATATTTATAATAATAAGAGTAAGCCTATTGATTGGTATATGAGGGAGTTGTTAGAGTTGGGGTGCTCTGATGAGAGGGATACTAAGCTTGAGAGTGGCGAGTCTTTTAGCTTAGATGATATTGTGGGCAGGGATGGTTGCTTTGCTGATGATCAGTTATATGTCGTTTTAGAGAAATATGATCTAAGGGATATTCAAGGCTGGCTAGAGGTAGCATTAAAGGTTAGCCCAGGGTTATGAGTGATGTATTTGAGTGGGAAGCTATGTGGCGTGACCAAGCGTGTGTCTGGGATGGGCTATGGGATGAATAATTTTAACAAACAGTAAAAAAAGACTATGAATAAAGATCAACTATTGGATAAGCTTGCTAAACAGGCTGCAAAACTAACAGATGCTACTAAGCAGATAGAGGCGTTAAGGCTAGAGCGTGATGT
>Ga0114908_1000185_pt1 | contig 40126 bp, 37 predicted proteins | sample MalvireepMed_s17_FD_87292 | JGI IMG/M metagenome (GOLD analysis project Ga0114908, IMG submission 87292) | Marine viral communities from the Global Malaspina Expedition - Malaspina viral metaG DeepMed_s17 | ecosystem: Environmental > Aquatic > Marine > Oceanic | place: Mediterranean Sea... | reverse complement strand
TGGCGCAGCAAATGAATATAGAGTAAATTCACCGGCTGGAGAATACGCAATCTTATATACTTCATCAGCAACACCCGATGTGAATTCTGGATTTGGTCTTTTGTATTATCAGGCTGGAATTGCTGTTGTTACAGGAGGCATCTTTGCGCGTGAAGACGCCAGCACTGGACACTTAAAAGGAACTATTGGCAATGCATTTGATGGGTTTGGACCCTTACATGCTAGTTTTGATACGGGAAGTATTGAACGAGTGCTAACAGGATCGGCGCTATCCGCATCTGCAGATGGTCTTAGAAATAGAATTACTAATGTTTCTTTCAATAACACAACGGAACTTAATTCAACAATCTATTTCTGCCGTGTAAACCACAATGATTTTAATTATAGTGCAAATCCGACTTATTTATCGTCAAGCCAAATTCGCGTAAAGAACAACACAACTGACAATCCAGTATCTTATATTACAACAATTGGTCTTTATTCCGCCGATAATGAATTATTGGCAGTAGCAAAACTTTCAGAACCTCTTAAGAAAGATCCCACCACGGAATTTACATTAAGAGTTCGTCTTGATTATTAAAATCAACAAAATCATAATTTCTGGCTAATTATATTGCTATGCCTTATTATAAATTTCAAAATGGGGACGTATTAGTAAATCGCATCAAGACTCATCCAAAATGTGAGTTTATAATTCATAACAATAAAGTTATTTACAATAATAGAGTTGCGATAGCTGGCGCGAATGTAACTAACGCCGGTCATGTTTCCCCTGGTTATCTTAATCTATATGAAATAAATGTTGATAGAGATAGCAACAATCTTGTATACCCCTTTGTACGAAAAGAAAGCAATTTAGCATCCTTCAAGACAATAACAACAAGTCAGTTTTCAAATGATTTTAAGTATGGAGATATTTTATCAGGCACCTATCCATTATCTGCTACCATTACAAGAGAAAGATTCACAACAAGTGTGACAGGAACAGAGCGAGCACATGTATACAATTTACGCAATACATTAAATTATTATGAAATAATAAGCCCACACTATGCTTTTAGCAGTAGCAGAATTCCAGGCTGTAATAAAGATGAACAAGAAGTAAACTTAATAAGCATACCTTCAATTTTTTATGGCTCATCAATAAAGAAAGGAACTGTTGAGTGTAAATTTTATGTTAGTGGTACACTAATAGGGCATTTACGAGATCAAAAACAAAACGGAGAATTAATACAAATAGGACCAACAGGCAGCGGAGGCTCGGGTTCCGTCGCAGGAGTTGTCTTATATAATGAAGGATTTCTTATCTTAACTGGTGCTTGGAATTTAGCAGATGATTCATATGCAGGCTTTGGGGGAGAAGCATATTTAGGAGGCGGGGATACTAGCGATCCAAGTTGGATATTTTTTGCAGTTGGGGCAAATGATGGCGCAATAGAGGATGGCAAAGTAGTTTCTTCAAGTTATAATTTATCCTTTCAAGGTACAAATTATATACCCACATTAACAATGTTAGCGCATGCGCACAAGGGAGAGCTTAATCACTCAAACAATCCAACTTACCTGGAAAAAGATCAAGCTTTAGTAGCTGCCACCGGCACAATGGGATATTCAGAGCCATTTAATATGAGAATAAAAAATGCCACATCAAGTTCATATGCAGACCCCACTGGAAGCTTTAAGAAAACCACATATATTTCAAAAATTGGACTTTTTGATGAAGACAAAAATTTAATTGGAATTGCCACGTTAGCAACTCCAGTAAAGAAAACAGAAGAAAGAGAATTAACTTTTAAACTTAAACTAGATTATTAGATATGAAAATATTAGGGCTTGATATAAGCTCTTCTAAAATTGGTATCGCCGTATTAGATGAAAATAAGATTTTAGTTAGCGAAGTGCTAAAATTTAAACAGGGCGAATCATTGGAAGAAAGAGCAGTAAAATTCGAAAGAAGAATGAAAGAAATAGAGCATTATTATATGCCATATAAAATATATGTTGAACAGCCTGCTTTGATGTTTAAGGGTGGTAAAACTACTGCCTTCACCATGGCAAAATTACAAAGATTTAATGGTATGTGCTGCTACGCAATCAGAAAAATTTTTAATCAAAATGCAACGTTAATTAATCCCACTTCTGCTAGAGCCAAATTAAATATTAAAGTTCCTAGAGGCTTAAAGGGCAATCAAAAAAAGACCTATATAGTTGAGCAAATAGCAGATAAAATGAATGGGCAGTTTAAATACAATTTAACTTATAAGGGCAATCCGCAACCAGGAACAGATGATAGGGCAGATGCAATAGTAATGGCACTGGCTGGACCTATAATTGCTTGACATTGTTGTTATAGTCAGTTATAATAAGTAAGTGAACGCTAAACGACAAATTCTGATTAAAATTTTGGGCGATAATTACAAAACAAATGATGAATATTTGTTTTATTGTCCATATTGCAAGCATCATAAAAAGAAATTATCTGTCAATATTGACAAGAATGTATACAAGTGTTGGGTTTGCGATACAAATGGTCGCAATTTAAGACGTGTGGTCCGGCGTTTCGGAACATTTGCACAACTTCAAGAATGGGATCTATTAACAAACAAAGTCAATATTACAGATTTTGAGCATCTTTTTGACACTGTAAAAGATGTTAATTTTGAACGCACATCCCTGCCTGATGAATTCAATTCATTAGTAAGCAAAAATATACCTTTAACATCATTGTTGGCTAGAAAATATTTAAAAGATCGCGGCATAACAAAAGAAGATATTCTTTATTGGAAAATTGGATATTGTGTTTCTGGGTATTATGCAAACAGAATTATAGTTCCATCATTTGATCAAGAGGGATATGTCAACTATTTTATAGCAAGAACATATAACGGTTCCTGGAAAAAATATCTCAATCCTTCGGTAAGCAAAGATATAATTTTTAATGAGCTTTATGTGGATTGGGATGATGATTTAATAATTACAGAAGGCGTTTTTGATGCTATAATAGCTGGACGTAATTCTGTGCCATTATTGGGCTCGACTTTAAAGGAAAGCTCAAAACTATTTCAAGCAATAGTAATACATGATACGCCAGTTTTCATTGCTCTTGACCAAGATGCACAACAAAAAGAGCAGCGAATAATAAAAAATTTTATTAACTACGGAGTTGAAGTTTATAAAATAGATACCAGCGGATATGATGATGTCGGCAGCATGACAAAAGAAGTATTTAAAAAACGAAAAGAAAATGCCACTTTTATAGCACAAGACGACTATTTATTGGAGACAAGTATTAATGCGTTATAGAGGAAAGTTATATGCCGTATGTAGTTGATGGAAAATGTGTTTATAAAAAGAAAGCTGATGGCTCTAAAGGCAAAAAAGTTGGCTGCACCGATGGCGATGTAAATGATTATCTTGCCGCTCTTCACACGCACGCTAATGAGAACATAATAAGAGAGAGCGACATCAAGCTTGCGACAAGAGAACTTGCTCAAATTATTGCTGAGGAAGTCGATACAATCCTCCGCGAAGTCAGCCCCTACCCACCAGTGCGGGATCCCTTAGAGCAACCCCCAGAAGCGCCTGGGACTCCCTACGGGGGTGGTATGGTTGGCGCAGGATCCGTTACTGCTGATGATTTGGCGGATGCAATTATTGCGCTTCTGGCATCACATCCAAATTCTTCGGAAGCGGTTGAATCTCTACTGCAAAAAATGGGGATTTCTCAAAGCCAAGATTACAGAGGCACAGATATAGGATTTGTTAAAGGCGAAGCGTTGATTTATATTAAAACATTAATTAAAGAAGAGCTTTCAAAGCTTTTAAAAGAACAAGGTGATCCAGCCGAGCGAGAACTTTCACAACAGGCGATAGGACACGCAAGCTCCACAAGAGATGACGGCTTATCATTTGAAGATTTTAGCGGCATGATTGTAGATAAATTAGATCTTTATGATGAATGGGTAGCGGGTAGATCACCAGAAGAAATTGTAGAAGATCTCAAATCTGCACTGAGATATGGGATGACCGGGGAGTTCTGATGAAACAAAGATTATTAAGATTGCTGCGACTTGATGTATTAGCTATTGTTTTATCCTTGCTAACGTTAGCGGTTGTTTCTTACAGTCATCATAGAACGCAAGAAAGATTAAATGAGCAGGAGCGAATTGGCATCCCACACATGCAAAACCCTCCTGTCGAACTCAAGGAGAGTAATTAAATGATTAAAAAAAATAAGAAATTTATCGATCCTCGATATTTTATGAACGAGAAAAAGAAAGAAGTTAAAAACTTACAAGATGGTGTCGTACCAGGAGGTTTTGGTACCTCAATGGTCACGCATGATGATTATGAAGTTTCTGACGAGCCCGCAAGAGCCGAAACTGGTGAGCCCCCCTTGACACGGAAAGGATCCGCAACACTCACAATGGATTGGATGCAAGCACGGCTTAACGATTCTATTCTTTTTCTGCGAGGGCTCGGCTCTCAAGAAGGCATGGATGCTTCACAGGTTGCCAGGGCAGAAGCTCTTGCTCAAGAGTTAGACGCCGTAGCGTATGACTTAGAGGCTTTTGTCGGAGACTATTTTGTGGCTGGCGAATAGGAAACGCAATAAATGAATATTATTAAATGGCATAAAAACTTTATAAGCAAAACAAGACGTAAGCTAGGATTGTCGCGCTATGCTTTATTACATCTCGCATTCGTCAAAGGGTTAATTATTGGCTATTTTCTGGGGGTTTATCTATGAAAATCACCAAGTCCCGACTTAAGCAAATTATTACAGAAGAACTTAGATATTCCAATCTTAAAGAGTCTCAAGTAAGTGAAGGTGGGCAAGTTGGACATTATGATCCGCAGACAACCAAACTTGTCAAATTACTACAAGCCGCTGGCTTGGACGAACAAGAACAATCTTTGGTTGTTAATATTATTATTTCAGGAGATGAAGAATTAAAAGATGAATTTTTTGGTTCATCTGCGTCTGAAAAATTAATGGGCTTGTTTATATCCGGCAAAGCTGAAGCCTATGGAGTAGAACAAATGCCACACGAAGTACAAAAATCGGGCGGTGAAGGCACCTTTGGCACTGGCGGATCCGATGATTGGATTCTACAACAATTAGAAAATTTAGCATCCATACATCATGATCCAGACGAATCCCGTCCCCAAGGAACACTTCCAGATCAATTAAATACAGCCTCGATGTCACGCCCAGGCTTGGAAGAACAAAGCAAAGATAGGCTAAGACAAATTGTCAAAGAACAGCTATCAAAAGCAATAAAAGAATTAAAATAAAAGCTTGACATCGCAAATATAGCATGTTACATTAGATAGTAGCACAAGTTACACCAGGAGTACACTTGAAGTTTGCCCACATCGCGGATACGCATATTAAGAATTTGAAGTATCATTATGAATATAGAAAGATATTTCAGGAATTATACGAATCCCTACAAGAAGAAAACATAGATTGTATTATCCATTGCGGAGATATTGCACACACTAAAACACAAATCTCCCCAGAATTTGTGGAATTATGTTCAGATTTTTTTACTAATTTAGCAAGCATAGCACCCACATATATCATTCTTGGGAATCATGATGGTAATTTACGCAATAGCAATCGCCAAGATGCAATTACGCCAATTGTGCAAGCACTAAATTTGCCTAATATTCATTTATTGAAGAACTCTGGCGAAACACATCTTAATGATAAATTTTGTTTAAATGTGCTTTCTGTGTTTGATGAAGAAAATTGGATCGATCCCACAGACACAAACAAGGTTAATATTGCGCTATATCACGGCTCAATCAGCAATTGTAGAACAGACAAAGGCTGGGTTATGGAGCATGGCGAACACGAACTTGAAATATTTGATAATTTTGACTACGCTATGCTTGGTGATATTCACAAAAAACAAAGCTTGGATTACAAACAACGGATACAATATGCTGGCAGCACTATACAGCAAAATCATGGAGAAGAGGATAATAAAGGATATTTAATTTGGGACATTGCTGACAAAGATGTATTTAACGTTAAACATGTCGAAATTAAGAATCCCAAGCCTTTTATCACAATAGAGTTAACCCCTAAAGGCAGAATGCCAAAAAGCATTGATGTGCCCATCGGCGCTCGCTTACGCCTTGTATCTAACAATAATCTTCCTTTAGATAAGATGAAGCACGCGGTCGATGTGGCAAAACATCGGTTTAAACCAGAAAGCATTACATTTTTGAATAGAGCGCTGGGAACAAGGAATGGGCTTGATGCGCAAAATAACAATTTTATCAAAGAAAATCTACGAGATGTTGGCGTCCAGAAGAAATTAATACGTCAATTTTTAAAAGATTATGAAGTTGATGATGAGATTATGGAACGAATTTTTGATTTAAATACAAAATATAATCAAACAATCGAAGCAACCGAAGAGGTAGCTAGAAATATTAATTGGCAACTTGAGTCATTTCAATGGGACAATTTATTTAATTATGACGAAGGCAATGAACTTGATATTAAAAAGCTTAATGGAATAGTTGGTATATTCGGCAAAAACTATTCTGGTAAATCAAGCATTGTAGATGGAATGCTATATACAATTTTTAACTCTACATCCAAAAACGAAAGAAAGAATTTAAATATTATAAACCAAAATAAAGATTTGGGTGTGGGCACAGTTAAGATTAGAGTTGGTGATAAGCTTTACACTATTGAAAGAACATCGGAAAAATATACTAAAAAACTTAAAGGCGAAGAAACGCTTGAAGCCAAAACAGTTGTAGATTTTAATTATTGTAGTGATTTTGATAATGAAGTTATAAGCTGTAATGGGCTGTCAAGAAACGATACAGATAAAAACATTAGAAAGATGTTCGGCACGATAGAAGATTTTTTGCTTACATCTATGGCGTCACAGCTTGATTCGCTATCATTTATTAAAGAGGGTTCTACAAAAAGAAAAGAAATACTAGCTAAATTTCTTGATTTAGAACTTTTTGATAAAAAGTTTAAAATGGCTAAAGAAGACGCTGCAGATCTGCGTGGAGCGCTTAAGCGACTAGAAGGCAGGGAATTTGACGCAGATATTGATACGGCTCAAAACACACTAGAAGATAGTAATGAGCAAATAACACAGCACAAACAACAATGTAAAAAATATAACGACACCATAACGAAGTTAACCCAACAGCTTTCTAAGATAAATGAAACTATTGGCGCAACACCTGTAGAAATTATTGACATCCATGGTTCCAAAAATGATTTAACCCAAAAGCAATCAGAGTTAAAAAGTGCCATTGAAACATTAATAACTTTACAGCAACAGAAACAAGAAAAGGAAGAATTAGAAATAAAGATTAATAAGTTTGTGGAACAATTTGATGTTGTTGATTTAGAAAATAAAAAACAACTTATGACCGATACACAAAAAGATCTTGAAGAAATTTTAGATGATTTGTCCAAAAAGAATGATAAGGTGGAAATATTTCGGAGAAGAGTACGCTTGTTGTCTGAAGTCCCGTGCGGCGATAAATTTCCAAATTGCAAATTCATTTGTGATGCCCACAAAGCACAAGAAGAGCTTCCTGGTGCGATAGACAATATTAAAGATCTTAGAACCAACAGCATTGCTTTAATAGAGGATATAGACAACCTGGGAGCAGAAAATATAGAAGATCATTTAGACAAGCATAATCAGCTATTAGGAAAGTTAAAAGATACGCAAAATGAAATTTCTATATTTTCACTAGAAATTACAAACAACAACACAAGACAGGAAATGCTTGTAAAGGAAGTGGAGGAACTACAAAATAAGATTTTAGAGTATGAAAAAAATCAAGAAATTATTGACAATACTCAAAACTTAATAAACAAAAAGAACACCATTGCAAACAAAATTGAATCAACAAAAAGCAATTTAGTTGATTGTGAGGAGGAGCTACAATTATTATATGTAACTCATGGCTCATGTGAACAAAAATTAACCAACCTACGAGAACAGAAAGAGGAATTGAATAACTTAAGAGAAGAATATGCAGCATATGATTTATTCATGCAATGTATGCATACGGGTGGAATATCCTATGACATCATTAAAAATAAACTTCCAATCATTAACGAAGAAATAGCAAAAGTACTAGCCAATATCGTGGATTTTGAAGTATTCTTTGAAGACGACGGCAGAAGGTTAAATATTTTTATTAAGCACCCAAAACACGATCCACGACCAATTGAAATGGGATCCGGTGCCGAAAAAACAATTGCAGCAATGGCCATCAGACTGTCGTTGCTTTCAGTTTCAAACTTGCCAAAGTCGAATATTTTTATATTAGACGAACCGGGCACATCCCTGGACGCAGAAAATTTAGAAGGTTTTATCAGAATATTAGATATGGTAAAATCTTATTTCAGGGTAGTTATTATGATATCTCACTTGGATTCTTTAAAAGATTGTGTAGATACAGTAATTAACATTGATAAGCATAATGATTATGCATGCGTTAACCAATAAAATAAGAGGTACATAAATATGGGAAGAACAATGCAGGGAGTATTAGATAGAATATTATATAAGGTAATATCAAGAAAGTTATTAACTTTTCTTACTGCAACAGGATTGATGATATGGTCAGACTTAACATCTGAAACATGGGGACTGATCGCAATGGTATACATTGGCACCCAGGGTGCTGTTGATATTATGAAGGTTTATAAATATGGAGAGTGAGTATGAATTTATTAGCTATTAAGCTGTTCTTGAATAAAAGTTGGCTTTGGATTAAGCATCATTGGAAAATGTTATTTTTGTTTGCATGGACATTTATTATTTGGTTTGTGTCTCGCAAAAATACAGACGCAGCAATGAAAGTATTAGATGCAACAAAGCAAAGCTATCAAAGCCAAATTGATGGCATTAACAAAACATATAAACAAGAAATTGAGAATAGAGACAAAGCGATACAAAAATATAATAGTATTTTAGATCAAATTGAAGATGCGCATAAGAGCGCTTCACAACAATTAAAATTTGACAAACGAGCAAGAATTAAAGAGATTGTGAATCAATATCATAATGATCCGAGCAATCTAAACAAAACACTTTTAGATGAATTTGGATTTGAATATGTTGAATAAAATTATTGCACAAATATTATGTTGTACCTTGCTTGTGTATAGCCCTGCTTATGCTCAAGATAATAGTTCTGATGTGCCAAAATATACACACCTGGAGCTAGGAGAACCGGCACCGTTTGCAGGAACGCTATTTAATCCTGTAGCAACCGCGCAGTTGATCACAGAGCATCAATATTCAATGTCTGAATGCGATTTAAGGGTTGAATATGAATTAGCCAAATTAGAGGCTAGATATACATTACAAATTGATAGTTTGAATGCGAGCGCAAACGCACAAAATGAAAGATTAAATTTACTGATTGAAGCGAAAGAGTTAGAAATCGATACATATCGTGAAATGGCTCTTGAGCAGCCAAATAAAAATAATGATTGGTGGCTACTAGGCGGCACAGTAGCTGGTATTGGTTTATCATTAGGTGTATTTTTTGCCACCAATCAAATTGTTAATTCGCAATGACAAAGAAAAAAGATCCAAATTATATTGTAAAAATAGAACAAGCCATTCAAAAAAAATACGGCAATGAGGCTGTACAAAATCCAAAAAAATTTTGGAACAAAGAGAAGGAAGACGATTACTTAACACAAATCGAAGAATTGGCACAAAAACAAAATACTATAGCTGAAAAAACCGAAAAAATAGAAGTGGATGGTTTTTTAATCTCTAAAAAACTACTTAATAGAGAATCAAATAGAAAATGCCCGGTATGCGGTATTTATTCTTTTGATGGCAGAGATGATGTTTATATGAATAAGTTTAATTGTTGTCACGATTGTTATATTAAATGGGTCGAATTCCGAGAGGAACGATGGCTATCAGGGTGGCGACCAAATGAAGGAGAATAAATTTACATGGCAACTACATTAGAAATCGTTAGAGCTATATCACAAGCAGCCGCAAATTCATATGATGGCGCACACAATGAACGTTATTCATATGACGGCGAAGAAAGAAAAATAGGTCTTAAAAGAGAAGAAGGAGATCCCATTACCGACTCACGAATTATGGATGGTTTTGGGGTCAAGTTTCATGGTGATCGATTGATTATCAATTATCATTCCGACATTAGAATAAAAGAAGTTCACAATAAGAATTTTGAGTCTGATATTGAAGACATGATTCAACAAATTGCTAATTTTTTGAAGAAAGAGTATAAAGCAATTACGGGCGATTCCCTATCGCTGAAGGCAGATGGCGAGGTCGAAGCCTTAGTACAGAACACTTCTGGCGTAAGGGCATGGGTTCAAGCTCACAGAGCTTATAAAATTAATAATTTAAAGGGAGTTGAAGAAGTGGGTGCAGGCTCTGCTGATTCGTCAGACAAACAACTGGACAAATCAATTAAAGATTGGGTTGCTTGGGGCAAAGAAGAGCATCCTAAAACTAAAAAACCTAGCAACGTTACTAGAAAAAATGAGGGGTAATGGGCTACCAGCTTACAAAAAAGGAAATATTAAAAGAAATCGTGATGAGCGGGAAAGATCCCGCTTATTTTATTAATAACTATGCCAAAATTTCTCACCCAATTGATGGGCTAATATCTTTTAAGACGTATGACTTTCAAGACGAGTTACTTAAAAATTTCAATGAACATAGATTCAATGTAATACTTAAAGCTAGGCAACTTGGCATTTCCACCATTACGGCAGCATATGTTGTATGGCTAATGCTGTTTCATAGAAATAAAAATATTCTTGTTATTGCCACCAAATTTCAAACCGCAACAAATTTAGTAAAAAAAGTTAAATCAATAATTAAGCACATGCCACCATGGTTACGTATTGCGGATATCACCATAGACAACAGAGCATCATTTGTTCTTTCTAACGGATCCGAAATCAAAGCCTCTTCAACTAGTGCAGATGCCGGACGTTCAGAAGCGCTATCTTTGTTGGTAATTGATGAGGCGGCACATGTTGAGGGTTTGGAAGAATTGTGGACTGGTCTGTACCCGACACTATCAACAGGCGGGCGATGTATTGCCTTATCTACTCCAAATGGTGTGGGAAACTGGTTTCACCAAACATATATTGATGCCGAACAAGGTATGAATGATTTTTTTTCAACGAAGCTTCGCTGGGAAGTACACCCAGACAGAGATATAGAATGGTATGAGAATGAAACAAAAAATATGTCTCGCAGGCAAATTGCACAAGAATTAGAATGTAATTTTAACATGTCTGGAGAAACGGTTATTCACCCAGACGATATCGTTTGGCTTGAAGAAAAGATCGTTGAACCCAAATATCGTACAGGCTTTGATAGAAATTTTTGGATTTGGGAAAACTATCAACCAGAATGTACATATCTTTTAACAGCAGATGTGGCTAGAGGTGATGGTCAAGATAGTTCCACATTTCATATATTAAAATTAGATACAATGGAAATAATTGCCGATTATCAAGGCAAAGCAACTCCTGATCTTTTTACAGATATTGTTATGAGCGCTGGAAAGGAATATGGCAATTGCATGGTGGTTGTTGAAAATAATTCCGTTGGGTTTACAGTTTTAGACAAGCTGAGAGAACGAGGTTATACAAATATATATTTTTCAATTAAATCAACGCACGAATATGTTGAACAAGTAAGAGCGGAAAATATGTCTAATGCTGTGGCAGGCTTTACAACATCGTCCAAAACAAGACCGTTGATTATTGCAAAATTAGAGGAATTCATTAGAAATAAACTAATTACAGTATATTCATCTAGAACTATAAATGAATTAAAAACTTTTATTTGGAACAATGGTAGACCGGAGGCGATGAGAGGATATAACGATGATCTCACTATGGCATTAGCAATTGGATGTTGGGTTAGAGATACGGCATTTGAAATGAATAAGAAAGATATTGCATACAAGAAAGCCTTTTTAGAATCTATGTTCCTTGCGCGAACAACATTGCAAACCACTATTAAAGGGCAAAAAGGATACGATCCAAGACGGGATACACAAAAAAATAGTCTAGATGACAAAGCAAAGAAAATGATGGAAAAGTATTCTTGGCTTTATAAAGGATAATAAAATATGGCTGGAAATAAAAAAAATGTTCGAAATCCACAATCCGAACTGTTTAGAAGATTAACAAGAATATTTTCTGGACCGATGGCAAACTATCGAGTTCAAACACCACGCAAACTACGAAGAACACAATTAGATAAGTATAGGTTTAAATCCGCTAGCGGAAAACAGTTTAAAAAATCATCTTATAACCCATTTGAACAGCTAAGTGCTGCAATCATGTCAAATCAGCTACGTGCTGAAAGATATTCAGATTTTGAACAAATGGAATACACTCCAGAAATTGCATCATCGTTGGACATTTATGCAGATGAAATGACAACATCATCTGGTTTACAGCCATTACTTACGATACATACCAATAATGAAGAAATTAAAGCTGTATTGGAAGCACTTTATCACAATGTGCTTAATGTAGAATTTAATTTATTTGGCTGGTGCCGCACAATGTGTAAATATGGCGATTACTTTTTGTATTTGGATATTGATGAGCAGGTGGGGGTTACAAGCGCAATTGGATTGCCAACCCATGAAGTCGAAAGATTAGAAGGTGAAGATAAAACAAATCCAAATTACGTACAATTTCAATGGAATTCAGGCGGACTTACTTTTGAAAATTGGCAACTTGCACATTTTAGAGTTTTAGGAAATGATAGATATGCGCCATATGGTACGTCTATTCTAGAGCCCTCTCGTCGCATATGGAGACAATTAACATTACTTGAAGATGCCATGATGACATATCGTATTGTGCGCTCACCCGAAAGAAGAGTGTTTTATGTTGATGTTGGCAATATTGCACCAGAAGATGTGGAACAATATATGCAAAAAGTAATGACACAAATGAAACGCAATCAGGTGGTTGATTCTTCTACAGGTCGTGTAGATTTAAGATATAATCCGATGAGTGTTGATGAAGATTATTTTGTTCCCGTCCGTGGCGGCGTATCAACAAAAGTTGAAACATTAGCAGGCGGACAGTATACGGGAGATATTGAGGATGTAAAGTATTTAAGAGAAAAATTATTTTCTGCGCTTAAGGTACCTCAATCATATCTTGCACAAGGCGAAGGAGCACAAGAAGACAAGACCACTTTGGCACAGAAAGACATTAGATTTGCAAGAACAATACAAAGACTACAAAGAGTTGTTATTGCTGAAATGGAAAAGATTGGTATTATTCACCTTTATACTATGGGCTATCGTTCCGAAGATTTAATTAGCTTTAAATTGTCACTAAACAATCCATCTAAAATTGCAGAATTGCAAGAATTGGAGCATTGGAGAACAAAGTTTGAAGTTGGGGGACAGGCTACCGAGGGCTTTTTCAGCAAGCGATGGGTTTCTGAAAAAATCTTTAACATGTCCGATGATGAATTTCTTAGAAATCAAAGAGAAATGTTTTATGATAGGAAGTTTGAAGCTTCACTTGAAGCCGAAGCAGAAGCTGCGGCAGGCGGCGGAGAAGAAGGACTTGCTGGCATGGGCGGCGGCTTGGAAGACGAGATGGGCGGTCTTGAAGGTCTTGAAGGAGAGGAAGGACTTGGAGGCGAAGAACCCCTGGAAGAACCCGGCGATGAAGAAGCTGCGGGAGCACTGTTAGCCGCACCTCCTGGGCGAAGAGAAGACGAACCAACTGAAAAAAGTGGTGAAGAACAGGCACACGGACATACATATAACTCTGTTAAAAAAGATAAAGATCGAAGACGAATTAACAAAATAGGACCAAGGAAACGACACTCACGCAGAGCGCCCAGGCAGGGCGACTCTAGTGTGGACGGAGCCCGAGGGCTATGGATGACAGATCCAGGGCTATTTAGCGTTAATAAGATTTTTGAGAATATGGAAGAAACACAAATATTTAATGTCAATCAAGATATTGAGAGCCTAATTACTGAGTTGGAAGAAAAGGATATTAATAAAAAAAATGTCGAAAAAAATGAAACATAATAAAAAAAGAAATACAGCCTTTTTGTATGAGGCGTTAATACGTGAAATAACAAAATCTATTCTTGAAGGCAACAGCGCCAAGAAAAATAATGCTATTTCAATTTTAAAAAATAGATTTAAAAAAGGCACGAACCTTCGCAAAGAATTAGATTTGTATAAAGCTATATACGAAACCGACAAATTAGAGCCGTATGCAGCAGAAAAATTATTATATAAAGTAAAAATGGCACATTCATCGTTGGACGCTACTTCTATTTATGGTGAACAAACTGCGCTGATTAAAGATATTAATGCAAATTTGCCGAAAACTACATATGCTAATTTTGTTCCAAGTTATAAAAACTTAGCTTCGATATCGCAAATATTTAATTCCGACACGCCAATTAAAAAAAGCGTTTTATTAGAAGAGCAAATTATTAAGGATATGACCGCAACCTTTACCGCAAAAGAAACCAATTCTATGAAGCCGATTGATAATTTGATATTTAAAACATTTATACAATCATTTAACTCTCAATATATTGGTATTTTATCCGAAGAGCAAAAAACACTGTTAAATAAATATATAATGTCTTTTGCTGACAACGGTGCGGAGTTTAAACTTTATTTAAATGAGGAGATCGGCAGGCTTAGAACGATAATTGAATCTTCTTTGACAATTGAAGAAGTTAAATCTGATTCTCATATGACCGCCTCTACTAACAAAGTGTTATCTATAATAGAAGAATTTAAACAAAAGCCATTTGATCAAGATATGCTCGCAGATATATTAAATATACAAAATTTAACAAAAGAAATAATAAACAATGGCAATAACACTTAAAATTGGCTCACAAGCAGAGCCACCCGAGGGAGAACTTCCAGCCGAAGAAGAAGGTCCAACTACATCTGTAAAGCTTATAATTCGAAAAACGCTCGATAACAATTTAATTGTCTCAGATCATCCAGATGTTGATATAGCCATTGTCGCAAATGAAACAAAAGTTTTAGCTTTCCCTAAGAAATCTTTGAATGATGACGTTTATGCAACACAGGATAGACTTTTTAAATTTTTAAGATCGAAGGGCACAATACAACTTGACAGTATTCGTGGCGGTAATATTTATGGCTCACTAGAAGCAACATATTTGCAAAGCGAAGATGTAGATTCTGTACAAATGTTAATATTAAATATTAGCAAATTCATTGATGAAGAAAGACCTTATTTCGAATATGTGGATGCATATGAAGATATGCTATCCGATAGATATGTCGATCCAAACGATGAAGAAACTACCGAATTAGGCGAAGTTCCACACGAAGAAACAAAGGGCAGTATACGCCCAGGCTGGCTAAGGGGTCCATATGGCACAGGTGCAGTATATAAAATCTAATGATAAATTTAATATATTTTATATTAACAGCATATGGTCTAACTCAAATTTTAGTTTACGGAAAACTATTTGATTCTATAAGACCGACAAGGGGCAAATTAAAAAAATTATTTGAATGTCCAATGTGTGTGGGCTTCTGGGTTGGTGCATTTTTATTTGGAATTAATCGATATACGGAACTATTTACGTTTGAGTATAAGATAGCTAATTTATTTATTTTAGGTTGGCTATCATCAGGAACATCATATATTTTAAATATGGTTTTTGGAGACAATGGAGTTAAACATGAATACAAATATTTGGACAAGTAGATGGATGTTGCAACCAGTCCGCCGATGCTGCAAGGGCTCTTAGCTTATGAGTAAATTATTATTACGAGAATATTACGAGCTTTGCCCAGATGGCGTATGTGACGATCTTCTTACGGAAGATGAAAAGCGCATGGTCAAAGAAAACAACGCACTATTTTTAACAGGTGTTATGCAGAGATCCAACCATTTAAATGGTAATGGTCGTGTTTATTCCGAAGATATTTTAAGACGAGAAGTTGAGAATTATGAAAAACTAGTAAGAGAGCGCCGCGCATTAGGAGAACTAGATCATCCAGATTCTGCCACTATTAATTTAGCAAACGCCTCTCACATGGTAACGGATATATGGTGGGACAAAGATTCAGTTATGGGCAAGGTACAGGTGCTTAATACCCCATCTGGACAAATATTGCGTGAATTAGTTAATTGCGGAGTTAAACTTGGCATTTCTTCTCGCGGCATGGGTTCTGTACATGAGGATCAAGGCACAACTGTTGTTGAAGATGATTTTCAATTAATTTGTTTTGATTTTGTTTCCGAGCCCTCCACTGCAGGAGCATTTATGGTAGCAGAAAATAAGAAAGCAAACATATTAACAAAAGCAGATCGAATTAATAGAGCACTATATCAAGTATTGAAAGGTAAAGAATGAAACAGGCGGAATTAAAAAAAGTTTTAAAACCATTAATAAAGCAGTGTATAAAAGAAGTCATTTTTGAAGAGGGAGTACTCTCAGGAATTATAATGGAAGTGACCCGTGGACTAGGAGCTTCTACGTTAACAGAATCAAAACAAGCAAATACACAGCAGCAAATACAGGAAGCGCAGCAAGTAAAAGAACAAGCATATATACAAGCAGAAAAGCAAAGAAAGCAACAAATATCTAATACAAAGACGCAAATGCTAGATGCGATTGGTCAAGATTCATACAATGGAGTAAATTTATTCGAGGGTACCAGACCATTGAACGGTGGCGGCAACAAAACACCTGGGTCCACTCCTTTGGGCGACGTGGATCCCGCCGATGCGGGCGTAGATATCTCCAATATTTTTGGCTCAATGACACAAAATTGGTCACAATTAATAAAATAGGAATTATAAATGAGCAAGCCAGCCCACGTTACAGTTAGATCTAGACGGAACGATTCTAATGAAAGAGTAATAAAAAGATTTATACGAAAAGTTAAAAAAGCAAAAATTATTGACTTATACAAAGAGACTTTGCGATATAAAAAGCCGTCTGAAGAAAAGAATGAAAAAAGGCGAAGAAAATTAAAACAAATCGAAAGAGAAAAGAGCAAACAAGCTACTAATTATAAAGAGCGCAAAAAATAGAATAACAAGGGATAGGAATATATAATGGCATCAAATGAAAAATGGACTCAATATGGCGTTGGATTACACAATGTTGGATCATATCAAGTTGCTGGACTTCCATATATAACCGGCTCCGCAACATTACCACAAGCCGGGGAATTTAAAGCTGTATTTCCACAAGTTTCTAGAAACATCACTGTAATTAATCATGGTACTGGAACTTTGGCTGTACATTTTAATCCCACAGGTTCTGGCAGGGTAATTGGTGGTCTTCACTATGTGGAGTTAGACAGTGACGAAGACTCTATCACCTTTAATGTTAAGGCTAGAGAAATATATGTTTCTAACAATTATGGTCATGATGGCAATTTTAGAATTATTGCAGAGTTGACACAAATTGACAATGGCCGCATGTTTAATATTACTGGCGCTGGCCTTACTGAATAGGGGAGTCACACGCAAATGGGATTTAAGAGCGGCACAAGCACTGGAGTTGTAAAGATCGCGGAACAGGCAGATGCCGAGTCCGATACAGGTGGAGTTGGCCAAATTTGGGTAAAATCAAATGCCCCATGTGACCTATTCTTTACCGATGATACAGGACAAGATGTCCGTATTACTAATGATGGTAGTCTTGCCGCAGCCCCAGGCTCGTCCGTTGCAGCAGATGATATCAACGCCGGGGATGCAGCAGTACTCATAACAACGGATACTGGCAATATAACCATCGACGCCGCAGCCAACAACACAGATATTATATTTAAAGGCACAGACGGCGGCGCTGACACAACCTTCCTTACATTAGATGGATCCGAAAAGGGAGCCGCAGCATTTAACGACGCCATTTCAGGCGCAGCAGCACTTTCGGCACACTCTTTAGCAATTCAAGATGGAGCAGTAGTTACAGGCTCAAGCGTGAATCATGGTCCGTTAACACTGCAAGGGACATTAAGTTCTTCTGGCGGTGTCGTAGTTCTAGGCGGTATCATTGCAAATACCATTGAAGTCTCAAGCAGCATAATGACCGCTGGTGCATTAACGGTCACAAGCTCCATTTCAGGTGCAGCCGCAATTCAAGGACACAGCCTAGCAATTCAAGCCGGTGCTGCCATTACAGGCTCATCAACCCATCATGGTGCTTTGTCAATTGAAAATGGCACCCTATCATCCTCGGCAGGTGCAGTGTTTTTGGGTGGAATTATTGCAAACACTGTCGAAGTTTCAAGCAGTATAATGACTGCTGGCGCACTAACGGTCACAAGCTCCATTTCAGGGGCAGCAGCACTTTCTGCACACTCTTTAGCAATTCAAGATGGCGCAATCGTAACCGGTTCAAGCATCAATCATGGTTCTTTGACACTTCATGGCGTATTGTCATCTTCAGCCAATATTACGCTACCGTCAGATTCTTATTTATCATCTTCTGGTGGTGCAACCTTCTTGCAGGGCATCATTGCAAACACCCTTGAGGCTTCAAGCAGCATACAGACCGCAGGCACACTTGAGGCTTCAAGCTCCATTTCGGGAGCAGCGGCAATCGAAGGGCACAGCCTAGCAATTCAAGATGGTGCAACAGTTACAGGCTCCACCATATTACATGGTCCCGTATCTTGTTCACAAGGAGCTACATTCACCCAAGGATTAATTACAGTTCGAACGATTGAAGCGACGGGAAGTATTGTTACACAAGGCAGTTTAGCCGTTAGTGGCTCCACTGTTCTTGGAGATGCCACAACTGACACAATTAATATTACAGGCTCCACAACACAGCACGGACCTTACTCATCTTCTTTCGGCGGCACTTTTGTTCAAGGATTAATTACAGTTCGCACGCTTGAAGCGACAGGCAGTGTAACTACGCAAGGCGATTTAAATACATCTGGTGCTTTAAATGTTGCTGCTGCAGGCACGGTTGTTGGTCCATTAACCACGAGAGATGATCTTAATGTGAGTGGCTCTACCGTCCTTGGCAACGCAGCCGCTGATACAATTAATATTACAGGCTCGACTAAAGTTCATGGTCCTATTTCCTCTTCTTATGGAGCTACATTCCTTGGCGGAATTCAAGCCACCAACATTGAAGCAACAGGCTCGACATTCATCAAAGGCGATCTAAATATATCATCTTCTCTTGGTGCACAAGTTATTAATGTCGGTAAGGGTAAAAAGATGGTCCATTCCTCTGTGGACATCAGAACTGTGGATAGCACTGCCCAAACAGTTTGCGAACAAATCCTAGGAATTACGATACCGGCAAAATCCGTTATAACCAGAGTTGTTGCAGTTGTTGAAGTAGATTCAAATCTTGGCACACAAACACATAATATATTTATCATTGATCAAGACGAGCATCCAGGTGATGCGGATTTGACCACATCTCATGCCAATGTTAGCGTATCGACTGAAATATTGGGAGCAGGCGCATCGGGTACTAGATCAACAGATAACGCTTCCGGTGCCGAAGATATTAATATGGGGGATGGAGTTGACGAAAAAGAGGTCTGGATTAATGATGATCTGCAGTGGGTAGGTGCATCCGATATGCAAGTGTATATTGCCAATGCAGGCGATAACGGTACTACAAACCCGTCTGCGGGAACGATTGGCGTCTACATTGAATACTACGGAATTGACTAAAGATAAAAAATAACAAAGCCCATAGAGTTTATCCAGCTAGCGATCTATTTATAGGTGCTAATATTATATTCAAGGATAACTAATAAATGGCTGATTTTGGATGGGCATATATAGGAGACGGCACAGCAATAACCGGCTCCGGTGGCGGCACTGCTGGCGGCAACAATTCACTACAATTTAAAACTAGTGACACTGCCATTTCTGGCACCAACAGATTAACTTGGAACGACAGCACATATGTCATGGCTGTAACAGGTAACTTAGAAGTATCTGGTACTATTGTTGGTAATACATTAAATGTTAGAAACGTAAATTATGTACAATCTACCATTATGTCACAGACTGGTTCTAACCAGTTTGGCGATACATTGGACGATGATCACTCGTTTACTGGCTCTATTCAGCAAACAGGCAGTTATGGAGATCAGGGTAAATCATATTTCCTAGATAACATAGGAATTGGCACCACCACAGTTAGTCACAAATTAACTCTTTCTGGAGCCCTGTCAGCTTCTCACGGCATGCTGATGGACGGAGCAGCCAGTTTTAGTAAAACCGTATCAGTTTCAGGCAATATAAGTGGAACAGCCGCAATCCAAGGACACAGCCTAGCAATCCAAAACGGTGCAATAATTACGGGCTCAAGCGTTAATCACGGCTCATTGACACTTCAAAATGGCACCCTATCCTCTTCCGGTGGTGCGACCTTCCTAGGCGATATATTCGCAGAAAATGCAAATTTCAGCGGAACGCTTATTGTCTCTCCATACGCCGGGATTGGTCAGACATCCCCCGCATCTCCCAATTCAGCGACCAAATTTGTACATATTGGCAACAGTTCTGGGGACTCAGCCGGATTGGTCTTGCAAGATAATGAAAATACATGGGAAATCCTTAATAATGGATGGTTAGTAATTAAAGATGGGACTACAACTGTTGCCTACTGGAAACATACAGGCAACAACGACTTCATTCTTGCCACTCCGCTCTCTAGCTCAGAAGCAGTGATGATTGGCGGAACAGCCACCTTTACCAAAGCAACATCAATTGTAGCTTCTGGATCAATTAGTGGGGCAGCCGCAATTCAAGGACACAGCCTAGCAATTCAAGCCGGTGCTGCCATTACAGGCTCATCAACCCATCATGGTGCTTTAACACTTCAAAATGGCACCCTATCATCCTCGGCTGGAGCAAGCTTTCTAGGTACCATTATTGCAAACACTGTCGAAGTTTCAAGCAGTATAATGACTGCTGGTGCACTAACGGTCACAAGCTCCATTTCAGGAGCAGCGGAAATCGAAGGACATAGCCTAGCAATTCAAGCTGGTGCTGCAATTACAGGCTCGTCAACTCACCACGGTGCGCTGACAATTGAAAATGGTACCCTGTCTTCTTCCGCTGGTGCAGTGTTTTTGGGTGGAATTATTGCAAACACTGTCGAAGTTTCAAGCAGTATAATGACTGCAGGTGCACTAACGGTTACAAGTTCCATTTCAGGGGCAGCAGCACTTTCTGCACACTCTCTATCGATTCAAGCCGGTGCTGCCATTACAGGCTCATCAACTCATCATGGCGCACTAACACTTGAAAATGGCACCCTATCTTCTTCCGGTGGCGCGACCTTCCTTGGTGATATATTTGCTAACGATGTAAATATAAGTGGCACATTGTCAACCGCTGGAGCCTTTTCGCCATCTAAAATATCTGCTTCTTCGGGAGTAAGTGCTCATGGCGGCTTTATAACAGACTCTACATTAGAAGTATCAGGAACAACATTCCTTGCTGGTGTGGTAAATATTAGTGGTAATGTGCAACTTGGCAATGCTGCGTCTGATGTGGTAACCAGCACGGCGCAGATTACTGCTTCCGAAGGCTTAAAACTTAGCAATGCGTTATTCGCAAACAGTCAAAATATTTATAATGTTGGAACAATTACCGCATCAATTGGCTCGTTTGACGAACTACAAGTTAACACGCTAAAGAGTACAACAACCACAGCGCACAATGTTGATATGTCCGGTTCACTTATTATTGCTTCTGGAGCCGCAGATTCAGCAGATGCGGATGGATTTGGATTAATTATCAGTGGTGCCAACGCACACTTAACTTGGGATCATGGCAATACAAGAATGGACTTGTCAAAACCCTTGGCAATTACTGGAATCGTAAGTAGCTCAGCGACAATCCAGGGTCACGCTTTATCAATTCAAAGCGGTATGACAGTTACAGGCTCAAGCATTAATCATGGTTCACTAACTCTTCAAAATGGCACTTTGTCTTCTTCTGGTGGAGCGACTTTCCTTGGCTCTATCTTTGCCGAAGATGTAAATGTAAGCGGTACTTTGACTGCGGCGACATTCGCTCCATCAGCCATGTCCGGTAACGTCAAAATAAATGTTAACAGCCCAATATTCGCTAACGGGCTCAACGTTTCAGGTACATCAGTTTATGCTGCCAATATCTCATCTTCCGGCGAGGCAGTCTTTGGCGGCGAAGTAATCTTCTCAAATGACATATTAGCAAGCTCATCCTTAAAAATTGTCGGAGACATCAGCAGCGCCGCTGGTAATCTTATCGTAGGTGGCGGCACAACAATTAGTAATACGCTCAACGTATCAGGCACTACTACTTTGGCAGGCAATCTTTCTTCTTCTGGCGAAGTAATATTCGGTGGAGAAGCTATTTTTTCGAATGCTGTGTTGGCTAGTTCATCTTTAACGATTGTTGGCGATATTAGTAGTTCTGCCGGTAATCTTATTATAGGTGGCGGCACAACCATAAGCAACACACTTAATGTGACAGGCGCTATTACTACAGCGGGCAATGTTACATCTTCCGCAGCCATTCAAGGACACTCTCTAGCAATTCAAGCCGGTGCCACCATTACAGGTTCGAGCATTAATCACGGCTCATTAACATTGCAGGGCACCTTATCTTCTTCTGGCGGAGCTACCTTCCTTGGCTCTATATTTACCGAAGATCTAAATATAAGTGGAGCCACAACTGTAGCAGGAAATGTATTACCAGTTGCCGATAATACTCATAATTTAGGAAGCGCATCAAAGAGGTGGGCAAATCTTTATACAGGCGACTTACATCTAAGAAATGAGCGAGGAGATTGGACAATACTTGAGGAAGAAGACTATTTATGTGTGGTGAATAATAGAACAGGCAAGAAGTATAAAATGATGCTTCAGGAATTAGAGGATTAATAAATGGCATTTATAGGCAGCATATCGGGATCATCGGGCACCGGCACTACTCCAGTCACAGGCGGATTGGTAGTTACCAGTTCTGGTGGTGTCACCACGCTTACAATTTCTTCAGATGGAATGCTTTCTTCATCACTGCCATGGAAAGGAAACGCTGAAGGTTTAACAGGAATCCCGTCGCAGCTAGAAACTACTGCATCATTCGACGTTACACACGAATTAACTGCATCGCGCACAATGTATGTAACGGCTTCTACCGTATTTATAAGCGGAAGCCCTAGTGCTGGCGGTGTAGGAACCGGATCATTTCAAGTAACAGGCTCCACAGTAATGCACGGACAAGTTACTGGTACATTAATTGCAAGTGGAACTCATGCAGGACCAGGAAGTTTTCTTGCCATTTCCACCCTAGGCGGCTTTGTGCTGGCTACTCCCGGTGGCGCAGTTACAGGAGTTAATAATAAATCTGAAAATAGATTAGTTTCTATAGGCAGCACAACAACGGAGTTAGATGGTGAGGCTAATTTAACATTTGATGGAGACACATTAACAGTGGCCGGGGCAGTAACAGGCTCTGGAGCCGTCTCAGGACACAGCCTAGCAATTCAAGCTGGCGCAGTAATCACAGGCTCATCGACTCACCATGGAGCACTAACGCTTGAAAACGGCACTCTATCATCCTCGGGCGGTGCAACCTTTCTGGGCAGCATATTTGCAGAAGATGTAAATGTAAGTGGAACTTTGACTGCTGCCATCTTTAGCCCTACAAGTGTATCTGGTAATGTTGCAATAAATATTAACAAGCCATTATTTGCTAACGGGCTGAACGTATCTGGTACGTCGGTTTATGCTGCAAACATCTCTTCCTCTGGTGAAGCCATATTTGGCGGCGAAGTAATCTTCTCAAATGACGTATTAGCAAGCGCATCCTTAAAAATTGTCGGAGATATCAGCAGCGCTGCGGGTAATCTTATCGTAGGCGGCGGCACAACAATTAGTAACACGCTCAATGTATCAGGCACTACAACCTTGGCGGGCAATCTTTCATCTTCCGGTGAAGCCATATTTGGCGGCGAAGTCATCCTTTCAAATGACGTATTGGCAAGTGCATCCTTAAAAATTGTCGGAGATATAAGCAGCGCTGCAGGCAACCTTATTATAGGCGGCGGCACAACCATAAGTAATACTCTTAATGTGACAGGCGCTATTACTACAGCGGGCAATGTTACATCTTCCGCAGCCATTCAAGCGCACTCTTTAGCAATTCAAGCCGGTGCAACAATTACAGGCTCAACCATTAATCACGGCTCATTAACATTACAAGGTAACCTTTCATCTTCCGGTGAAGCAATCTTTGGCGGCGAAGTAATCTTCTCAAATGACATATTGGCAAGCGCATCCTTAAAAATTGTCGGAGATATTAGTAGTGCCGCTGGTAATCTTATCGTAGGTGGCGGCACAACCATAAGTAATACTCTTAATGTGTCAGGCGCTACCACGACAGCAGGTAATATTACATCTTCTGCGGCGCTTCAAGGACATTCATTAGCAATTCAAGCCGGTGCAGTAATTACGGGCTCAAGCGTACACCATGGTCCGGTGACATTGCAAGGAACATTAAGTTCTTCTGCAGGGGCAGTACTTCTAGGCGGTTTAATTGTAAACACCATTGAAGCCTCAAGCAGCATAATGGCTGCTGGTGCGATGGAGGTAACAGGTAACATATCAAGTTCTGCAATTCTCAAAGGTCAACAACTTGCCATCCAAGAAGGTATTCAAGTTACGGGATCTAATCAGTTCCACGGCTCTGTAACGATTGACAATGGCACCTTATCATCTTCAGCAGGCGCGGTCTTCTTAGGCAATGTTATTGCTAACAGCACGCTAGCGACTAGTGGAACTATAACTACTGCTGGTGCAGTGTCGTCTTCTAAGGGTGGAATGTTCGTCGGAGGATTAATAACCCATACATTAGAAGCCTCAAGTAGTATTATGACTGCTGGCAAGTTGACAGTTACTGGCTCTATCTCGGGCGCAGCATCCATTGCGGGTCACTCTTTGACAGTTCAGGCTGGCGCAGCCATCACGGGGTCATCGACCCATCACGGTGCGCTAACATTACATGGCATATTGTCATCTTCCCACAATATTACGCTCCCATCGGATTCCTATGTTTCCTCTTCAGGTGGCGCAACCTTCTTACAAGGTGTCATTGCAAACACCATTGAAGCCTCAAGCAGCATTTTTGCCGGTGGGCACATGGAGGTCACAGGCAATATATCAAGCTCTGCAATTGTTAAAGGGCACCAGCTTGCTATCCAAAGCGGATTCCAAGTTACGGGCTCTAGCATCATCCATGGAGCACTAACGCTTGAAAACGGCACTCTATCATCCTCAGGCGGTGCAACCTTTCTGGGCAGCATATTTGCAGAAGATGTAAATGTAAGTGGAACTTTGACTGCTGCCACCTTTAGCCCATCAAGCGTATCTGGCAATGTTGCAATAAATATTAACAAGCCATTATTTGCTAACGGGCTGAACGTATCTGGAACATCAGTATATGCCGATGATATATCTTCTTCCGCTGGTGCTACATTCTTAGGCACCGTTATTGCGAACACCATTGAAGCCTCAAGTAGCATTTTCGCCGGTGGACACATGGAGGTCACAGGCAATATATCAAGTTCCGCAATTGTTAAAGGGCACCAGCTTGCTATCCAAAACGGATTCCAAATTACAGGATCTGGTAAATTACACGGACCTCTAACAATTCAAGCCGGAAATATCTCTTGTTCCGTGGGGGCAAGCTTCCTGGGCGGCATCATTGCAAATACCATTGAAGCCTCAAGCAGTATAATGACTGCAGGGGCACTAACAGTTACTGGTTCTATCTCGGGTGCAGCAGGCATTGCCGGTCACTCTTTAAGTATTCAAGCTGGTGCCACCGTTACAGGCTCTAGTATCAACCATGGTCCGTTGACATTGCAAGGCACACTATCTTCTTCTGGCGGAGCCACCTTCCTTGGCTCTATATTTACCGAAGATGTAAATATAAGTGGCAACGTCATGATGACACAACAGGCACCAGATGATCTTGGCGACGATACCACCGCTATTGCAATATCCGAAATGCTAAAGGGAATAGCCACAGTTACGCCAACACAAAATCGCAGTAAAGCTACAGATACAGCAACCAATATTGTAGGCGGAATGACCAATCCAGAACCTAATTCATCATTTGATTTTGTTATTTTAAATGCCGCCACAGGTCCAGATAAAGATATAACAATGACTGCTGGAACTGGTGTTGATCTTGTAGGAAACATGGCAATTCGATCCGAGGATTCAGCCAGATTTAGAGTGAGAGCAACTAACGTTGCCAGTCCAGCGGTTAGCATTTATAGAATTGCATAGACAAGAAAAGATATAACCAATATTATGTGGCATTTAATGAATTTGCAGACTATTTAATTGTGACAAGTTTATGTACAATGGAGTGAATCTATGTCTTCTATGTTAGAAAAAGCAATTGTTGATGCATCAGCATTAAGAGAGGCGGCTATGAAAAATGCCGAATCAACAATACTAGAAAAATATTCAACAGAAATTAAAGATGCAGTTGACATGCTTCTTGAGCAGCCCGAAGAGGAAGAGGGGCTTGAGGATATTATGGGAGGAGATCTCGGAGCAGAACTTGGCATCGGCGGCGAGGAAGAAGCAGAGGAAAGCCCAGTTGTACAAAGAATTGATTTATCTGCAGCCGAAGACGAAGAAGGTCAGCCCGCAGAAAACGAGCCAATTGAAGTTGAAATTGATTTACCTGCGTTAAGCGCAGCTATTGACCAGCTTGAAGCTGGCGAAGAAGATGTTGGCGGACTGGAAGGATTTGAAGACATAGAAGGTTTGGGTGCAGCAGGTGCTCCCGACGAAATGACCGCACCAGAAATGGCACTTCAAGAAGATGAAGAATATTCATTAGATGAACAAATTATAGCCAAATTAGCCGAAACATTAGCAGTTGATCTTAGCACACCTGATGCTGGTCTGGGCGGAAGAACCACCCCAACATCACGAGTCAGAGAAATGGAAGATGTTGGCTTGGCAGCTTTGCGCGATGATGAACTAGCAGAAGAAAACGAAGAACTTAAAAAAGTACGCGACGAATTGATGGAACAAGCAAAGAAATATAAATCAAAAACCGCAAAACTTACAAAAACAATATTAAATTTGAAAGAGCGCGTAGGAAGCGTAAACTTATCAAATGCAAGATTACTTTACACGAATCGTGTTTTGAATAGCACCTCCTTGAATGAGCGACAAAAAGAGAAAATTGTCGAATCTATTTCAAAAGCCGATTCGGTGGAGGAGGCGAAGGTTATATACGAAACCCTTCAAAGCGCAGTGGGAGTATCGAAAGATAATAAAGCTCCAAAATCACTCCGCGAAGCAGTATCAAGACCTTCATCAACTTTGCCAAGACGGCAAAATAATAATACAAATACAGCTAATCCCGCACTTGTGCGAATGAAAAAATTAGCAGGTATCGATTAAACAATTAAGGAGGTAAAATAGATGTCTGTATTAAAAAAATTAACTGAAGGCATTGTTAGTCGTGATCTACAGAAGGAAGGTGCTGCTCTTCTCTCCAAGTGGGAAAGAACAGGACTTCTAGAAGGGCTCAATAATGAGCATGGTCGTGATACAATGGCTCGGTTGCTTGAAAATCAAGCAAAAGAGTTACTTCGTGAGGCTTCAACCATGGCAGCAGGCGATGTTGAAGGATTTGCGGCAGTAGCATTCCCAATTGTTAGGCGTGTATTCGGCAGCTTGGTTGCAAATGAACTTGTTTCAGTGCAGCCCATGAGCTTGCCATCTGGACTAATCTTCTTTCTAGATTTCCAGGTGACACCCGGTACAGCCCCTCGATTGGGCGAAAACGACAACGATTCACTATATGGTGGCGGTGTTGTTGGTCAGCAACTCACTGGAGGTGTGGACTTAGGAGACACAACTGCGGCTAACGCAGAGCGTGGCTTCTATGCCTTAAACCAAGGATATTCCTCACCGACAGGTTCTTACACAACCACTGGTGCAACATTCACTGTTCTAGCATCAGGTACATTTGGTGGTGTCTGGTATCTTTCTTCACAAGGTGGAGCAAATAAACTAGCCGCTGTCGATGGTTCCGGTTCAGTAGGCGCGGACATGGACGCAATTTTGCGCTATGATCCAGACCTGACATCCGGTTCAACTAAGTGTGTAATTGGTAGATTGGGAACGTCCAATCTAACACAGTGGAACAAGGATAACCTTGTTGGTGTTGTAGTTTCCGGTTCTAAGACTGGTCTAGGCAACGGTAAGCGTCATGGCTCACTACCCTTGGGTGGTACACAGCTACGCCGACTTACACAATATAGTGGTTCTCATAAGGGTTCTCCCAATGAGGCACAACTACTAATTGTTGCTGTTGGTACTGGTAGTGCGAACTTGGAAGACTTATCGTCTTCACTATGTGTTGGCGCACCTAAGATCTTCTTCCCGGAAGCAGATGATTTCGCAGGTAACCCCGCTGCTGCATCCAACGAAGCCATTGGTGCTGTTGTTGGACAGTCAACATGGGGACTTGAGAATGACGAAGGAATTCCCGAGATTGATATCAAGGTGGACTCCATCAGCATCACTGCTGTAACCAAGAAGCTCAAGGCTAAGTGGACACCCGAGTTAGGACAGGACTTGAACGCCTATCACAACTTGGATGCCGAAGTCGAGCTAACCAGTATTCTATCCGAGCAAATTGCTCTAGAGATCGATAGAGAAATTCTTGAAGATCTTGTTAAGGGTGGAACTGCTGGTGTTCGGTATTGGTCACGTCACGCAGGCAAGTTCGTTAACCGCACCACTGGTGTTGAGGTTGGCGCAACAACTGCTACGCCTGACTTCACTGGTACAGTATCCGAGTGGTATGAGACACTTGTTGAAACAATCAACGATGTTTCAGCACAAATTCACCGCAAGACTCTACGCGGCGGCGCTAACTTCTTGGTGTGTTCACCTGAAGTTGCCAACGTTCTTGAGTTCACGGCTGGATTCCGTGCAAACGTCACAGCAGATGCTGACAGAGGTTCTGTCAGTGCTGTCAACGTCGGTAATGTGTCTAAGAAGTTCGATGTCTACGTCGATCCCTACTTCCCACGTAACGTGGTTCTAGTAGGTCGCAGAGGCAACAGCTTCTTGGAGAGCGGCTATGTATACGCACCTTATGTGCCACTACAGGTCACTCCCACTATCTTTGGTACGGAAGACTTCGTACCCCGTAAGGGCGTGATGACCCGCTACGGTAAGAAGATGGTGCGTCCAGACCATTACGGTCTTGTCATCTGTCTAGACCTTGTTGGCTAATTAGCAAACAAGCACCTAGCATACTAATGCCCCCGCCTTTCGGCGGGGGTATTTTTTTATAAAACATGTGGTATTCACACGGGAACAGACTATATATAGATAAAGCACTTTGGTGTATTGGAGGAAATTATTAATGGCTAAAAGACTATCTCACGCTTTATTAGAAGCTAGATTGGAGGGATTTGCAGAAGAACTTGATTTGTCTAACACGACAATTAAGGATGCTGCCTATACAGGGTTTGTCAAAGGAACCGCAACGGTTTCGTTAACGGCAGCACAAAGCGGAAGAACTATTATAGTTGGACCCCTTGCTGCTGGTTTAGCTGCCGATTCCATTTTTTCGCTTCCCACTGCAGCAGACGGACTTCAGTACAGGTTCGTGTTTGTCGGCGGCGCAGCCGATGCCCAAGACTTTCAGGTTAATACTGGCTCTGACACCAACTTTTATATTGGTGGAGTTTCGCAATCCGATCCAGACAATGGCGGTGACGATATGGTTGTTTATCATCCAAATCTTTCATCGAACTCTAGAGTCAATCTTCTCACCCCAGATGCGGGAACGTGGGTTGAGGTTTATTGTGATGGAACCAACTGGTTCCTAGCTGGTAGCTTGGTTTCTGCCACGGACACCGGGGTCACTTTCGCGGATAACTAAAATTTAATAATATTTTATATTTTAACCCCCCTTTTGACAGGGGGGTTTTTATTTTATAAAACTATATTTTCCTTGTCCAACTCACTATTTATGATAGCGGAGGTATATATATGGCAACGGCACCAACCTTAACACCAAAAAGTACTACTAATGCATCTACACTAACTTCAACAGGTAGCACATCATTAGTTGCAGCCGCATGTCCATTTGGGGTTTATACGTCATCTGCAGGCTTTCTCTCTGGAGCCTCATCACAAGTTGCTTATACTTATAAAAAGCTTGGTGGTGATGTCTTAGATTTAGAAATTAAAGCCGACAATGTTTATGCCGCATATGAAGAAGCTTGTTTGGAATATTCTTATATTCTTAACGTGCATCAAGCAAAAAATGTTTTATCTGATATGCTTGGAGATTCAACTGGCACATTTGATCACAAAGGTGAAATGTCGGACAGTACTCTTTCATCAAGTCTTAGCGGAACAAATGTAGCTCTAAAATATCCTAGGATTGAGTTTTCTTATGCACGTAGGTTTGGTCAGGCGATGTCCAAAGAGGCAGATGCGGGGGGCACAGAGACTGTGTATTCGGGCTCTTTTGAAAGAATAGCCGATGTGCAAGATTATGATTTACAAGCAGCAATATATTCCGCCTCCAACGATAATTCAGATCCCGCCACTGGACATCCAGTGCCGTATGCTGGCAAGATTGCAAGCGGCAGTGTAACCAAAGTTATTATTAAAGATGTTTATTTTAAAACACCGCATGCTATGTGGAGATTTTTTGGCTATTATGGTGGCTTAAATACAGTTGGAAACCTTGCAAATTATGGTCAATATGCAGACGATTCTACATTCCAACTTGTTCCAGTGTGGCAAAATAAAGCACAATCAATTGCATTCGAAGACGCGATTTATACAAGAAATTCTCACTATGCATATGAATTACATAATAATAATTTAAGAATATATCCAACACCCGTTACTACAAGTCCTAAATATTTTCATTTTAAATTTACAATCGATACAGATGTTTGGGAAGAAGATGGCGACAGAACAACAGGGGTAGAAGGTATTAATAATATGAATACCTTGCCATTTGCTAATATATCATATGAGAATATTAATTCTATTGGGAAGCAATGGATTAGACGATTTGCGCTATCTTTAACAAAAGAAACGTTAGGACAAATAAGAAGTAAATTTGCCGCTATCCCAATACCAGGAGAATCTGTAACCCTTAATGGCTCCGATTTGATGAGCCAAGCCAGAGAAGAACAAGACAAACTAAGAGACGAATTAAAAACAGTATTAGATGAATTAACTTATCAGAAACTGTTAGAAATGGATGCAACAAAAGCGGAGTCGGTCACTACCATACAGCAGGGCGCTCCAATACCAATATTTTTGGGGTAAAGGAGTAAACTATGTCAGGAGGCAACAAATGGGATCAGCCAGATAATCCGCCCCCCCCATTATTTATAGGGGAAAAAGAAAGAAATTTGGTTAAACAAGTTAATGACGAATTAATTGAAAGAGTAATTGGTCAACAAGTTGTATATTATCCGCTAAGTCGGGAACATACAAATTACCACGATATATATGGCGAGGCTATTGAAAAAACATTTCTCTCACCTATACGAGTTCATGTTTTAGTAGACTATGAAGGACTACAAACAAAGGCAGATACAGCTATTGGAATGGACAAAATATCCAACATTACTGTTTATTTCCACAAAAGAAGACTAACAGAAGACCAAGAACTATATGTTAGAGAAGGGGACTTTGTTTACTACGGCGATATATACTATGAAATTGTTAGCTTATCTGAGCCAAAACAATTATTTGGTCAGGTTGATCATCAATTAGAAATTGTTGCTAAATGTATTAGATCTAGAGAGGGACTATTCGATGCCTGTTGATGATGAATATTATGAGTCTGATCATTATGAGAACAAGACTCAAGAAATAGAAATTAGACCTTCTACAATTGAGACTATTGATCGCGCCTTATTCGAATATCTTGATAATCTAGAGATTCATACACAAACCAATAAGGGCTGGATTCCGGTACCTATTATATGGGCAGGCGCAGAGCGTGCTTTTCAGATTAAAAACGAACAAGATGTGCGCGATGTTAAAGGTGCCATAAAACTTCCATTAATTGTGATAGAGCGAACATCGATTGTTAAAGATTTAGAGAAAAAGGGTTCTATTAGAGGGTTGGGAAATCCCATGAGCGATCATAAAAATGGCAACATAACAATTGCCAGAGTTATCAATCAAGACAAAACGGCTAATTTTGTTAATGCGGAATCAAAAAAAATGACTGGACCCATGGGCAAGAGAAATGTAGGACATGGGCAACTTAATTTTCCGCGCAAAACTAAAAAAGTAGTTTATAAATCTGTATCAATCCCAATTCCACTATATTTAGAATTAAATTATAAACTCACTTTGAAGACGGAATACCAACAACAAATGAACGAAATGATAATGCCGTTTATGGTATCCAGTGGACCAATAAATTATCAAGTACTATCAAAAGATAACCATAAATATGAAGCTTTTTTTGAATCAGAGTATGCAGTCGAAAACAATATCACATCTTTAGGCGATGAAGAGCGTTCATATAAGACCGATATTAATGTGCGTGTACTCGGTCATATCATAGGCTCAGGCAAAAACCAAGATACGCCCAAAATTGTACATAGAGAAAATGCGGTTGAAGTAACATTTCCTAAAGAGCATGTCATACTTGGAGATGTGCCACAGCACAGAAAAATCTCAGGAAGCGCAGATCCGTTTTATAGAGAGTAATTTGGATTTTAGGCATTTTGTAGACTATTTACTATCGACAGACCGCACCCAAATTAAGTGTCATAAGGAGATCATTACGCATGTCAGATGTAAGAAAATTTAAATTTGTTTCTCCAGGCGTCTTTATTGATGAAATTGATAATTCACAATTACCCGCAACGCCTGAGCCAATTGGACCCGTTATAGTTGGCAGATTTGAAAAAGGACCAGGATTAAGACCAGTTAAGGTGGAATCCTTTTCAGAATTTGTTGAAATTTTTGGTAACCCATCCGCAGGAGGTAGAGGCGGAGATGTTTGGCGTGACGGCAACTACATGGCTCCTACTTATGCGGCATATGCAGCACAAGCATATTTAAGAAATAGCTCCCCTGTAACAATTGTTAGAGTACTGGGAGCACAGCATGCCGATGTAACAGATGGCGGTGGTGGTGAAGCGGGATGGAGAACAGATGAAGGCGGATCAACCACCGAAAAGTCGAATGCCGCAGCCATTGGCTCCAATGGTGGTGCTTATGGACTGTTCCTGATTAACTCAGCCGCTGCTGGTACCACGCCAGCAACAGGCGTATTGGCTGCAGTTTGGTATCTCAACGAAGGTGCAATTGCCTTATCTGGTACTTTGCGAGGCGGCAACATAGTAACAGGAGCCGCAGGACTTTTTCAGTCAACTGACGCCAAGAGACAGTTTAGAGCCATCATTAAAGATAAGAGTGGCAATATCGTAGAAGACACGGCATTTAACTTCGCTAGATCTTCCGACCGATACGTTAGAAAAGTGTTTAACACAAACCCAACTCTTACCAATCACGATGTTACAAGAACCAACCAGCGAAAGAAGTACTTCCTAGGACCAACTTATGAACGTCATGTGGAAAGATATGTGTCCCAGACCGGTTCAGGCGGTGTATACGGCATGATCCTTGGACTACAAAGTGGCTCCTCTGGCGTTGGTTCAAACTTTAAGTTTGGCACACAAAATGCACGAACTGGCTGGTTTATATCACAAGATATTACAACCAACAGTGGTACTTTTGATGCGGAACAGCAAAATAAATTATTTAGATTACAGGGAATTAATAATGGAGAATGGGAACAAGCAAATATTAAAATTTCTATTCAAGATCTTAAATCCTCAACGAATACCTTCGACCCATACGGCTCATTTTCTGTGGTAATACGCAGAGCCGATGATCACGATGGAGCGGTACGAATTCTTGAAAGATACAGCAATGTCACATTGAATCCATATTCATCAGATTATATTGGTAGGCGAATCGGTACTCAACATATTGTATGGGATGATACTGATAGAAGGTATCGTACATATGGAGCATACCCAAATAAATCAAAGTATGTTCGTGTCGAAATGAATGAAGATGTAGACGCTGGCTCTACAGATCCGACCTTGTTGCCTTTTGGCTTCTTCGGACCTGTTAGATTTACAGGATTCGTTGTTCTTTCCGGCTCCGATAAAGCGATTGACATCAGCGGCGCACCAACTGATAACAGCACCACAAACGACTTTGAGAATGTAGCGGTCGCTGGAGATACTAGTATTTGCCAATCAATTGCGGGTGCATATGGCGGCTCGCCCTTAGTAGAAGTGGGAACAGCTTCAGTAGGAATGGCAATTACAGCTTCCTTCCTGTTTCCATCTATTCCGTTGAGAGTGTCAGCATCAGATGGTGATATGGCAAACCCCCAAGAGGCGTATTTTGGAATCGACACTACGCAAGCAGGCAACAATAGATTTGACCCAAGCTATAAAGATACGGTTAGAGTACTACCTGATTATGCAGATTCATTCAGCACGGGCGATGCTACGGAGTTCTCCTTTGTGTTTACTTTGGACGACTTGATTCCCACTGGATCAGTTGGCGCAGTATATGTGTCAGGCTCTAGGGCGGCAGAAAATTCATTCACAGCAATTAGCGCATCTTATAAGGGCGTTTTGAACAATGGCTTTGATAGGTTCACCGCTCCAATGTTCGGAGGGTTCGATGGACTCGATATCTATGAAAAAGAGCCACTGAGAAACGAATCTATTGGGACTTCAGATGCAAGCAACTATATTTATTACAGCTTGAAGCGAGCCATTGACACTGTTTCGGATCCCGAAGTTGTAGAGATGAACTTGCTTTCTGTACCCGGAGTTACCAAGACCGTCATTACTGACCATGCGATCAGGGTTTGTGAAAGTCGAGGCGATGCTCTAGCTATCATTGATGTAGAAGGTGGCTATACTCCAAATACGGAAAACACAAAATCTGAGACTGCTCGCAAGGGAGATGTTACAACAACAGTAAACAACATGCGAGATAGAGAGCTAAACACAAGCTATGGCGCATGTTATTATCCCTGGGTACAAATTAAAGATACCATTAGTGGGGCGCAATTATGGGCTCCGCCCTCAATCGTGGCTATTGGAGTGCTATCAAGCGCTCAAAGAAAATCTGAATTGTGGTTTGCCCCTGCAGGGTTTACCAGAGGCGGATTATCGGAAGGCGCAGCAGGACTCCCTGTCACTGGCATCCGCCAGCGCTTGACATCTAAAGAACGCGACAAGCTATACGAGGCAAATATCAACCCCATTGCTCAATTTCCAGCCGAGGGTATTGTAATATTCGGACAAAAGACATTACAAGTAACGCCATCTGCATTGGATAGGGTTAATGTGCGCAGACTTCTAATTTTCATCAAGAAAGAGATTTCTCGGATGGCTGCGACAACGCTATTTGATCAAAATGTTTCTTCAACTTGGAATCGATTCAACGCTCGCGCAAGAAGCTTCCTTGAAAGTGTAAAGGCGCGATTTGGACTAGAAGATTATAGATTAATTCTGGACAGCACAACAACCACACCAGACTTGATTGATAGAAATATCATGTATGCTAAAATCTTCTTAAAGCCAGCCAAAGCAATTGAATATATTGCAATTGATTTTACAATTACAAATTCTGGAGCTTCTTTTGAAGATTAATAGGAAAAATAAATATACAAGGCTAGTTATCATAAAGGAAGGAGATAAACAATAATGGCAGAAACAAGCGCAAATAATTTTTGGAGCAATCCAACATTAGAACCGAAAAGAGGATTTCGGTTTATCGTGGAATTTGGTTCTGATGGCGGGAATCTATCAAAATGGGTAGCTAAATCTGTCAGCAAGCCGGGTTTCACTGTAACAGAGACACCACATCAGTATTTAAATCACACTTTTTATTATCCCGGTAGAGTAGAGTGGGGTACAGTTGAGGTAACTTTGGTTGATCCGGTAAATCCCGATGCAACTGCTATGCTATACAGAATGCTTCTCGGAGCAGGCTATAATTTTCCTTCTAATGTCGCTGAGGCTCAGGCAACAACCATATCAAAAGCTGCCGCAGTTGGACCAGATTCACTAAATCAGGTCGTTATTAAACAACTCGGACCAGCCCCAGAATCGTCAGACCCAGACAACTATGTAGTTGAGCAATGGTACTTACATAATCCATTCGTTACAGAAGTGAGTCTAGGTGATCTGGATTATGGAACAGAGGATCTTGTATCAATAAGCGTAACACTTCGTTACGATTGGGCAATAATGGAAGTCTCTGGAGATGGTACAGTTGGAAATAGTCCACAAAAATTAGTGTAAAACTAATAAATTTTAAATTAAAATATAATTACTATAAGAGGTAGAAATGACAGTACGCAATAACGAGGAGCGTCTAAACACTCCCGAAGTTGAGCCGCCTGTGAGCGCTGCTGCGCCGCAGCAACAGCAGGTTGCGCAACCAAAACAAGAAGAATCAAATGGATTACAGTTTGTAACGCCAACAGAGTTTGTTGAACTTCCATCTAGAGGCAAGTATTATCCAGATACACATCCGCTTTATAATAAAGAAGTGATAGAAATCCGTTATATGACAGCTAAAGATGAGGATATTCTTTCATCACAAACATTATTACGAAAAGGAATAGCAGTAGAAAGATTGTTGCAAAACATCGTGTTAGACCAAAGTATTAGAGTTAATACATTATTAATTGGCGATAAAAATGCAATATTATTAGCAGCTAGATGTTCGGGATATGGTGCAGACTATAAAACACAAGTTGACTGTCCAAAATGTGGCACAACCAATACACATACTTTTGATTTAAATGAACTTTCATCAACCAACATGACAGAAGGCAGGCGCGAACTTAGCGTTACAGAAACTGCAAATGGGACATTTATAACCATATTGCCAAAGTCGGGTGTCAACGCTGAGTTTCGTTTACTAACTGGTGAAGATGAAGTAAAGCTCACAAAAACCGCCCAGCGAAGAAGAAAGAATGATTTGCCCGATACCGCCATTACCGAACAGCTTAAAATAGCTATAGTGTCAGTAAATAATGAAACAGATAAAAGAATAATAGAACAATTTGTTGACAACATGCCAGCATTTGATTCACGCTATTTTAGAGCACTTTATGCTGATATAATGCCAACTATTGATTTGATACAATCATTTGTGTGTAACGAGTGTGGGTCAGATGAGGAGGTAGAAGTCCCGTTTACAGCGGACTTTTTTTGGCCTGGATAATAAATATATGCAATCTGTTTATGAGGAAATATTTTTCCTTATACAGAATGGCAACTGGAATTTTTCTGAAGCGTATACTTTACCGCTCGGCTTGCGCCGTTGGTTTGTTTCGCGCTTATTAAAACATTTAAAAGATGTAAATCAACCAGCAGAAAACAATAATAAAATGACTAAGCTTCCTAGAGGCAATCATAAATTTTAAAGCGGGATTTGACCCGCTTTTATTTTTTTCCTACACTATTTATTATACGCCAAGGAATATTTTACATGAACGATGATAGCGATAAAGAATTAATTCCAATTATTATTGATTTGCAACAATTAAAAAATAGCGATGGACAAGTTAATGAACTGTTTAATGTGCTGGGAATGTTCGGTACCGCTGTTGAAATGATGCTTAAAGCAATGTTTGGAAATGTTAACATTCCTGTAAGGGTACGGGGTAACAAATCAGAAATAGATGCCTTTATGTCTGCCTTATCGCGTGAAAAAAGATATCTAGATGCTGCCAAACAGTACGGACTTACTGATCCCAAAGTCATTAAGAATAAGGCCAAATTAGATTCGGCAGCTAATAAATTTTTTAGTAAAACAGGGATTAAATGGCCATTTAAATAGGAAATTATTATTATGAAAATGAAAAGTGATGAATTAGAAAGAATAATTTTTGAAGCAACAGAACAGGTTTTAGCTGAACAGGGCTTGGGGAGCCGTCTTAAATCTGCATGGTCTGCTCTTAAAGGCGACAAAGGCAAGGAAGGCGGCGGCACTGTGGGAAAAAATCTGCAGGCTGCCGAGAAGGCTGCTAAGGGCAAAGAAGCTACTGCTAGCGACATTACAGGCACAGCGGCTGGACAGCAACTGTATGATGCAGTATACTCCACAATACAGGATGATTTTGTTAAAATTAAAGGCTATATTGATAAGCAAGATATGACATTCGCTAAGAAGCTTATGGCTCACATTGACGCCAGGACGGGCGACTTTACAGATGTCGGCAGCGGTGAAGCCCCCGAAGAAGAAGAAGGCGAAACAAGAAGAGCTGGATTTGTTCAAGAATCGCTCATCAAGGCAATTCATGATGCTTTAGCAACACTCTAAGAGGAATAATTAATGGCGACTAAAGAACAATTAGAGATTGAACAACGCTATAATAGACTCTTGGAGGAGCAGGAAAAGAAAAAAGAAACGCTGAAAAAGCTTGACATGGATACGTCTGCTGTAGATAAACAAATAAAAGCATATAAAGATATGCAACAGAATCTTCAGACAGTTTCCGAGCAAATCGAAACCCTCGGCGGTATCACCGGAGCGTTTGGAGAAAAATGGAGAACCGGCATTGCCGGTTCTTTTATTAACGCTGCCGAAGCGGCAGGCGAAGCGAGCATGTCTCTTGGCGACTTGGGCGGCATGCTTAAAAACACTTTTAGTCTTACAAACTTAATGGGAAATGCATTCGAAGGAACAGTTCAACAGGTTATCATATTCACAAAAGCGAATTATGATGCGGCTGCAAGTTTTCACAAGACAACGGGTGCTTCGAAAAGCTATACCAAACAATTAAGAAACGTAAATAAAGATTTAATGGGTTTAGGCATCACCATGGCGGAAGTATCTGAGGCTGCTGGTCCACTATATGATACTTTTACAGATTTTACTAAGTTAAACAAAGAAACATCGGAAGCGGTTATTAATACTTCAGCAGTACTGCAAAAGCTGGGCGTGGCGGGACAAACCAGTGCGCAAAGCATGCAAATGCTAACAAAGGGTATGGGCTTTACTGCCAAAGCAGCCAACAGACAAATGGGTAAAATCGAAAAAGCGGCTGGCGATTTAGGTATTAGCTATACAAAAATGTTTGACGATTTTACCCAATTTGGAGGCGAATTTGCACAATTTGGCAAAGACGGTCCTGCCCTGTTCAATGATATGGCTTCAGCCGCAAAGTCCACCGGAATAGAAATGGGCAAATTAGTGGAAATCACACAGGGGTTGCAAACATTTGAAGGTGCAGCCGATGCGGCAGGGCGACTTAATGCATTAATGGGAGGCGATTTTCTTAATAGTGTGGACCTAATGACTTCTGCTTTAGAAGATCCAACCCAAGCAGTGGAACAGATGCAAAACGCATTGATCTCATCATTCGGATCTTTCGATGATATGTCGCCTGCAATGGCACGGGCAGCAGCAGAGGCAGCAGGGTTCGGTAGTGATGTTAACGCAGTTCAAGCATTAATGGCAGGCAATCTTACGGCGTATCAGGAAAAGGAACGCAACCAAGCAAAAGAACGCGAGGAGATAATAGCACGCGGCATGTCCTTGATGGATCAAATGACGAGAATAGGTCAACAATTAGCGCGTGCCTTTGAGCCTTTCTTCCAGTTGCTTATGCCGGTTGTCGAACTCTTCGGTGACTTCCTGGCGATTGGAGAAGGCAAGATGGGTATTTTCGTTGGGCTTGCACCTGCCGTCTGGATGGTTGCCACGGCGATGAAAGCGATGTGGTTTGGGATGAGGCGCATCAAAAATGATGGGATAAAAACCGCTTCCAACATCGCAGGCTGGGCTGCTCAGCAACTTAATTTAAACACTCAGGTGAAGGGCACCAAGAAAAATGTAACGTTGCTCGGCAGGACACTGAAATCAGATAACAGAGCCCGTAAATCAAATACGAGAGTAATTAATCGTCAGACTAGAGCGATCAACAAGCAAAATATCGCATTGGCAACGAACAGGT
>Ga0114908_1000184_pt1 | contig 40210 bp, 36 predicted proteins | sample MalvireepMed_s17_FD_87292 | JGI IMG/M metagenome (GOLD analysis project Ga0114908, IMG submission 87292) | Marine viral communities from the Global Malaspina Expedition - Malaspina viral metaG DeepMed_s17 | ecosystem: Environmental > Aquatic > Marine > Oceanic | place: Mediterranean Sea... | reverse complement strand
GGGTTGGACGATTCAGTAGATGATCTGCTTATCGGCGTTGGTTCGACGGTTGGGACAACTCCAGCCATAAAGATTGATGAGAATGCAATCACTACGTTAGTGAACGATGTCAGGATGCCAGCGGCCAAGAATCTCTATCTCGGCGGCGAGACTACGAGTCCGTTTATGACGCAGGGCCTCACCATCGACTCGGTTGGTGCCGATAACATGGTAATCAGGCTTAACGACAGCGTAGACGTTGCTACCGGCCTAACGACGGCACCAAGTACTCCCCTAGCCTCTGTTCAGACGGACGATTGGGCGGTTTTCCAGAAGAACCGGGCCGCTGGCGGGTTGTTCGTCGCTGGCCTCCAGACAGACGGGGGAAGCGAGCCGTCGATACGTTTTGAAGGATACGGCGGTCAGGCAGACACAAATAAAAGTGCCAGCGCTCGGGCGTTGTTTGAGTTCTGGGCCTACGAGCACGACGGCGCGAATGCGCTGACCGCGGTCACCGCGGACGGCAATGTCTTCGCTATCCGCGTCTACGACGGAACACCGGGAGCTATGCGTACACGGTGGATGGTCGATGAGGACGGTGACACATGGCAGTACGGCGCGATCAAGCTCGAAAACAACAGCGGCCAAATTCTGATGAAGGACGCAGGCGGCAACCACCGCGACGTGCTTTACGTCTCGGCGGGCGACGATGTTCAGTTCGGCTCGACCTCGCTCGACAATATGTATTTCAACGTCGGCAGCCGGTCAGGCGCGATGGTAATATCTGAGACTACCGGCAACGTCACAATCGATCCGGGCGGAATCGCGGTCACGGGCGTGGCAACGATGTCGGACGATATAGACCTTGCATACCAAAAAGGGCTCTACCTCGACGGCGGCGGTGACACTTACATCTCCAGCCCGTCTACGGACACAGTGCGTTTTACAGTAGGTGATACCACTCTTCTTCAGATGGGAGAACATGGTGGTGGTGCAAACGATTATGTACAGATTCCAGCCGCGGCCCGTTTCTACCTAGACGGCGGCAACCATACACATTTCTCCCAAGTGTCTGCGGATCTAGTGCGTTTTGTAGTAGGTGGTAACACTGTTCTTGATATCGGAGAAGGCGGTGGTGGTTTAAATGATTACATAGCGATTCAAGCCGCAAACAGGTTCTACCTTGACGGCGTTGATAACACATATCTTTCGGAGGCAAGTGCGGACGTAATTAGCCTCACCGCTGGTGGTACTGCGACGCTGAATATCAATGATGCCGGTGTCGGCATCGGCACGACGGCTCCAAACTCTGGCTCAGTACTTGAACTTAAAAAAACTGCAGTAGGAGCAACTACTGATTTTGTACAAAAACATGTTCTTGTTACTACTGGTTTTGGTGGGGGCTATGACAATAAAATGGTCAGTTTATTATCCGGCCGGGATGGTACTACTATAAACGCAGTAGAAATAGGTTATGCATATACTGGTAGCGGTTATGCATTAGGATTCGCAACAAATGATAATACTTCTGGGGAAGTAATTGAAAGAATGAGAATCGACAAGGATGGCAACGTCGGCATCGGAACGTCGAGCCCAAGTGCTTTGTTAGAAGTATCGAAAACATCTGGTGCTGAAATTAAAGTATTTTGCGATGGTGGGGTTGCACAATTAACTATGGATGCAGGAGGAGGTTCAAGTGCTGATGCTGTCCTTAGTTTTAAAGATGATGGAACAGAAAAATGGAAAATATTTTATGACGCAACCACAGCTGGAGGGACTGAGGCTTTGTATTTCCAAGATGATGGGGATATAAGGATGACATTAACTCAAGCTGGCAGAGTCGGCATCGGAACGACGGCCCCTGGAAGTGCTTTACATGTTCAAGGAAGTTCATCTCAAACTTTACATTTAGAAAGCACAGGAAATGACCAAGGTGTTTTAATATTAGATGGAGATCGAGCCGATGCTGATTCCACGTGCGGACAAGTTAGATGGCAGTGGAATAATAATAGGGTTGCACAAATAGCTGGTCATACAGGAGCAGATACTGCTAATAAAGATGACGGTGAGTTGGGATTCTATACAGCTGCCAGCTCGGCCGGCGGAGCTGAAGAAAGAATGAGAATAGATTCAGCCGGAAACGTCGGCATCGGCGAGACCGATCCCGACACCCTCCTTCATGTGAAGGGAGGTGCAGTCCGTGCAGCGGAAAGTGGCATGACTGCGGTGCTTGAAGGAAGTGTCGGAAGTTCTGGTGCTGCGGGTTTGAATATTCTGTCCACAAGCACTGGTACGATTGGTTTTGGAGATGCAGGAAATCCAGCTGTCGGAAAGATCACTTATGCTCATGGCGATGATTCTATGAGTTTTGGTACGGCTGATAGTACAAAGATGTCGATTTCAAGCGCCGGCCTTGTCACCGTGACCGGCACGGCTAGGATCAACGGACAGGTGGGGCTGAACATGGGGACAACGACTTCGATGCTTTCGATGTACATAGCTACGGCGGGTGCTTACGCGGAGACGATCAATCACGCTAGCAGCAACCCGCTCGGCATTCTCGTTGACTACAGCGCTCACAGCCCGAACGGTACCGGCAACTATTTCTTCGCTGGTACGGACTCGACTACGACCCGCGTAGCCCTTACCTCTGATGGTGGCATCTACAACTATTCGGGCAACAACGTAAACCTGTCGGACGAACGGCTGAAGATTATCCACAATTCCACGACATCAAAATGGGACGCCCACGCGTCGCTTGAGATTTTTGACTACAACTATACTGACAGCCCCGATACGCGGGTGCTAATCGGAGTCGGCGCATCACAGGCAGGAGAGTGCGACGACCGGCTATGCGCCCACGATGGATGGGATACCGGCGCCGGGACGTATCACGGCCTCTATAGCACAGACCTTTCGTTCTACACGATGAAAACCGTGCAGGAGTGCCAAGCCCGCATCGAGGCGCTCGAAGCTAAGATTGCTGCACTTGAGGCCGCTTAACCCCTTGACAAACTTATTAAAGATATATATATTATAGTAGACTTTAAATTATTTAGGAGATTTAGTTATGGCATTTACCTATACATGGAATTTTGACCCGCTAGAGGTAACGTACAGTTCAGCTAGTTTAGACAATGTAGTTACTACTGTACATTGGCAGTATCAAGCTGAAACCGAAGGTACATCAAGTTTGGGTGTTTCTGGTAGTTTTGCTGAAAGAAGTATAGGAACGGTTGCTCTTGGTCCGGTTGCTTCGGCCGATTTTGTTGCTTATGCTAGTTTGACCGAAGATCTTGTTGAAGGTTGGGTAACTGCATCGCTGGGTGAAGAAACAGTAACACAAATGCAAGAACGCTGCAGCGGTTCACTTGCTTCCCAGCTTAACCCAACTACCGGCACTCAGGCCAAACCTTGGTAATATTGGTAATAGGGTCTTGACAAACAAATCAATAATGGTTATATTAAACAATCAAATAATTTTTAGGAGGTTACATGGCTAAGAATACAGCTAATGGCGAATCACAAACTGAAAGTACTTTCCCACCGGAGCCCGTAGTGCTTCCGCCCGATCCGATGGTCGCGGCGGCTACGGACCAACCACAACAGCAGCAGTTTACTGTGGTGGATGAGCGGCCTCTTCCAAAGGCTCTTTCTGTTCTTATTGCTAATTCGAACACAACTCTTCAAGACACTCAACGGCGGCTTATGACAGATATTAACGATTCTGCTAGTGAACTTATGGGCATGTTAGAGATTCCTCAAGAGGAAGGGTGGCTTTTGGATGTCGAAGGTCAGCGCTTTGTCAGGGTGGAACCAGCTCAAGCTCAGTAGGAATGATACATGATTCTGCCGAATCGGTTGTTTTCCCGTTCGGCAAATACAAGGGATATACCCTTGCTCATGTAATCAGAGAACATCCACATTATACTTACTGGATAAGAGATAATGCCGACTTCTCTCCTCTTTGGAGAGAAGCGGTTTCTCTTGCGCTCCAAAATCGTGATATCGGTCATTTAAATCTACCTCATGTAAAAACAACTCAAAAATTTGGTAAGCAAAAAAAGACGGTAGAAATATCAGAAGTCAATAAGACTACTGCTAAAATTGATATGCCGTATGATAAATCTTTAATTGAACAGTTTAAGTTTGAGATTGATGGTCGCAAATGGAACGATAAAGAGAAACACTGGCAATTTCCAATTGTTCAACTTCCAAAAGTAGTTTCTATTATAAAAAATTATGAGGTTAAATGTACTCGTAAAATTAAGAAAATTTATAAAGAACTTTTAGAAGAAACTAAAATCCGACATGAGGTTCGTGAGAAGGAAGATACGGACTTCGAAATTCCAGAATTAAATTTACCTTTATTTAATTTTCAACGTGTCGGTGTAGAGTTCGTATATCATACAGGTGGTAGAGCATTAATTGCTGATCAGCCAGGATTGGGTAAAACTATTCAAGCAATTGCGTATGCTCGATTGATGAATTTTAAAACTTTGGTCATTTCTCCACTATCTGTGGTACTTAATTGGAGGAAAGAAGTTCAGAAGTTTACTAATTTAGATTCTACAATTTGGTCTACCAAAGATGTAGACGGTGATTTAGATAATCAATTTCATATTATAAATTATGATGCAGTTAGAAAAGTCCATGATGTTTTAGCTAAAATGGATTTTGATTTATTGGTGTGTGACGAAGCTACTTTTCTGAAAAATCGTAATACCTTACGGTTTAAATCTATCCTTGGTTCGTGGAGAGAGAGAAAACAATACCCTGGAATCAAAACAGATCACATTATTTTCTTAACTGGAACTCCGGTTATGTCTAGGCCCATAGAAGCGTTTACACTTCTTAATGTATTGGACAGAAATCGCTTTAGTAATTTCTATCATTTCACTCAACGGTATGGTGGGTGGAAAGGTATGCCGGTTAGAAATTTAAAAGAACTTCATGAACGAACCAAAGACCTAACCATACGTCGAAAGAAATCGGAGGTCTTGCCAGAACTCCCAGATAAACAAAAAAATGATTTATATATTGATATGGGATTTTCAGAACGAAAAGAGTATAAAAACATTCTAGATGAGATTTTTGGTGAGTGGCGTTTTTCTGGAAAACCATCTGTGGCGTCTATGCCAAAGATTCAATCGTATTTAACTGATCAAAAAATTCCAAGACTTAAAGAGGTCATTGATGAGTATTTGGATAACGACAGATCTATTTTAGTATTTGGTTGTTTTGTCGATCCTCTAAAAAGATTAGCCGAACATTATGGATATGATGCCGCTCTATTTTACGGTGGAATGAACAAAAAACGACGACAAGAAGCAGTAGATCGGTTAGTGAGTGGGGAGGCTAAGGTTGGGTTCTTTTCGCTTAAAGCAGCAGGTATGGGGATTGACGGTCTACAATCCGTAATGGACACTGTGATATTTATTGACAGGGATTGGGTTCCTGCTAATCACGAACAAGCAGAAGATCGAATCCATAGAATTGGTCAAGATAAGAAGGTCCAGATTTATTATATGACGGTCGAAAATACCATTGATGTGTATATGAGTGAGTTGATTAATGAGAAACAACAGATTGCATCACAGATAATAGATGGAGAGATTATAAATACAGTTAATACAAAATCTATCTTTAGTGATTTTGTGAAGAAATTAGCTTGGGAAAAAATTAAAGTATGATCTATTTATATATGTTACAGTTAAACAAGGAGTTTAAAAGTTATGAGTGAGTTAATGTACCCCGTAGAAATTATTAACCTTCCTAGTGAGGGAAGATATTATCCAGAGGGACATCCGTTAAGGAAAACTAGTGGTCAGTTGGAAGTGAAGTATATGACTGCTAAAGAAGAAGACATTTTAACAAGTACTAACTTGATAGCAAATGGAACGGTTATTGATAAGTTATTGGAAAGTTTAATAGTCCACGAAGGTGTAAAACCTGTTGATTTAACTACAGGCGATGTTAATGCTGTTTTACTTGCTGCTAGAGTTTTAGCTTATGGTAAGAATTATGATGTAAACTTTCAATGTGAAGAGTGTGAAGAAAGTGTTGCTGTTTCGATAGATCTAACTCAGTTGGAAAGCCCGACAGAGTTGGTTGATGCAGATGAGGATGGATATCATCAGTTTACTACTGACAGTGGATTGGACATTGTTATTAGAACATTAAGTCGTGGTGATGAATTGAAAGTAGAAAAAGATAATAAAATAGTAGATACTAAATATAATAAAAGGGGTTCTTCTGAAATTACATCTAGATTGAGAAAAATTATTGTTTCTATTGATGGTGAAACAGATAAAAATGTTTTAAATACTATGATAGATAATTTGATTGTTAAGGATTCTAGAAAAGTTAGAGAAGAACTTGGTAAAATTAATCCAACTATTGATATGATGATAGAATTTACTTGTGATGGTTGTGGTCATACTATGAAAGGAGGAATGCCCATTGGGGTAGACTTTTTTTGGCCTGACATCGAAATATAAATTAGAACTTCATGATTTACTGGTTACACTTTGTATGAATGTAGAAGGTGGTTTCTCTTATGAATCTTGGTATAAGATGCCAGTTCATTTGAGAACCTATTACATTGACGTTATTCAAAAGAAAACAGAAGAACACACAAAAAGATTACAATCTTCTATGCCCAAAGGGATTAAATAATGGCGAACACTCCAGAAGAAGCTCTACAACAATTAGGCGCGACGATGCAGGCTGCTGTAACTGCTGGAATACAGCCGTTGATGGATCAGAATCGCGATTTTCGCAGGGCCCAAGGCTCGGCCGCTAAATCTTCTTCTTCGTCTGATAAGCAGTACAATAAACAGCAAGCTGGACTTCTTAAATCGATAGTTCAAAATATTTCATTACCCCTCCCCGGCGGCGCCAGACTTTTTGGACTTAGTTCTTTTATGGACAAAGTTGGCCAAACCAGTGCGCTATTTCAAAAGGGTCAAGAGTCAATCAAAGCTTGGACGGCTTGGGAAGCAAAGGGTAGGCAAGAAGCTCAAGATGCTTGGGATAAACTGAACGAAGATCAACAAAAGGACTCGCCTGGCCTAGATCCTGCAGAAATTGGAGCCAAGAAGGAAAAGGCTAAAAATGACGCGATGACTGAGGGTACGATGAAGACGCGGACACTTACTGCGGGGATCACCGCGGCCGCCACCGCTATGGTATTGCTGACAGAAGGATTGAGAGCTTTAGGTAAATCTTTAGGGGGTGTAAGTGAAGGACAGGCCTTGGCTCAGGTGGGTGGATCGATTGTTGAATCGTTCCAGACCTTACTTAGCGAAGGGAAGTGGTTGAATCCACAACAAGTACTTAAAATGCAGGGAGCAGTTGGTCAAGAATTTGGTCAATTACTTACATCTGACGCTGCTGCAGGAATGGCTAAAGTGGCTACAGACTTTGGTGTTACTACGGGACAGATGGCAAAATTGGAAAGAACCTTCCAAGCTACTGCAATGGATTCCCGAACAGCTTTAGCATCATTTGCAAGAGTAGGAATTCTTGGACAAACTGCTGCAACAGAATTGGCTACTAATGCTGCTGCAGTAGCAAGGGCTGGAGACAATTTTAATGAATTTATCGTTGAAGGTATTAAAAATGCTAAAAAGCTTGGTTTAGAATTTAGCAAGATGGAGAGTACATTAACAGGCTTCACTATGGACTTTGAGGGAACCGTAAGTGGATTTTCAGAATTAAGAGCGGTTATCCCAGGAATGGCCACAGATTTTGGACAATTGTTGTCCACAGCTCTGACCGGAACTACAGATGAATATGTTGATCAAATTAGATCGTCATTGTTGGGAGCAGGAATTTCTAGTGCTTCGCAGATGAATCGTCAACAGGCTGCTTTGTTAGAAAAAGCAACTGGATTCTCTGCGGACCAAATAGATAGAATATTAAAAGGCGAAGATCTTAATGCTGATGTGCAAACAGATCTTGATACGAAAAGAAATTGGTTATTGGTAGCTCAGCTGGGTATGTTGGGTGGAATCTTAGGAGCAACTATATCGTCTTGGCAAGCTATTTGGAAAGGTGCTGGTGCAGCACTTACCGGAGCCGCAGTAGGTGCAGGTGCTTTGGCGATTGTTGGCGGTACCGCAACTGCCCTTAATGACGCATACATTACCAAAGAAGGTGTAACTCAACGGTTTAGTAACGATGACAACATACTCCTGTCCAAGAGTGGTCTTGGTGGTGGTAGAGCTGCTCAAATGGATAGACTGGAAATGAAAAAACAAACTCAGGCTATTGAAAGGCTTGCACGGGTCATGTCTGGTCCACAAGAGATTAATTTGAAAAACTGGAGACAAGCTGAACGTTCAGCAATGGACGCTTCTATAAGGGAGGCTTAATGAGTAAACTATTAGAATTATTTAATAAGCGGGACCAGCAAGGACAAATATATAGAAAAACTCCTGTGAGAGATTCGGAACTTGGTCAGCCGTTCCATTATGTTTATCCAGACGGAGAATTAGTTAATGGTGTATTTAATACTGATTTAAAAGATCAAGTAAAACATGATGAAGTATTTGCTGAAGAGGCTGTAAGTGTAATTAGAGATAGAAGTAGACTTGCAAAATTTGAAAAGACACAGATTGGTGCTAGATTTTTACAAAAACAAATAGATTTACAACGAACCAATACTTTTATTCATGCTAGAAGTTATAGAAGAGATAATATAAAAGACCACGTTGATCCGCTAACACACAAACCAAGACATGGATCTACAATTTCAATTGAATCTGCAAGGGATCTGGTTGGTATACCAGGGGAGTTTGCACCCTTATGGCCGAATGTTGGAAGACTGCAGGGCGAAACCGCAGATAATCTTACTTCTAGTTTTGGTCCTGTTTATTATAGATTGAATTCTAGAGAAGGAATGTTGAATTCAGAATTAACCCTTCTTAAAATGGGTGCTGCGACAGTTCGCCGATTTGGAACTAATTTCTTAAACGACAACCTTTCCTTTTTAAACAGACCGATCCGACAAGTTAGAGTACGATTGACCGGAGCTGCTACAGTTGAAGATAGACCTGAAATTGAATATAAGTATTTAGAACAAATTTTTGAAGCTAACGAGGCTGTGCTAGCTGCTAATCAAATACAGAAATATGGTCAAATTTATTTAGGATTATCTTCACAAGATGATTCTGGAACATATAAAGGGGAACGAATGGGCCATGCCGTTGGGTTTCAAGGTTATGTAAGTTTGAAGATATCTGATCAATCTTTAAGAAATATGAGTGCTACTAGATGGCTTGATAAATTACGTTCATTTGATGCATCTGATACCTTTGATAGATTACAATCAAGAGTTGGTAAGAAAGCGGGAGGCTGGATAGGTGGTGGTATTAGAGGAATCGGCCGGAAGCTTGGTGTCGATGTATCAGACTCAACAATTAGAGCTATTAAAGGGTTTGCTGGTCAATTCTTACCCAAAGCACATGATATTCATATTCTTAGAACTTTAAGAAGGTTTACTGTTGATATTGATAATATCATTGAACGGGTAAATACAGAAGTTGGTTCGGCTCTTGGTATGTTTAATAATCCTCTTGATCCCCCCGACGCAACTGATTTACGCGCGTTATATCAGAAAAGTATGCAGGTAGCGGGCCCAGCTGGCGCGGGGAAAGCTATTGAAATTGGGGCTAAAATTGGTTCAGACAGTGAGTATATAAGAAAGTATATTGCCCAAATACAAAAATATAAGGGAAAGCCTACGAAGCTTTCGATAGGAATTAATCCCGAAGGTGGTGCTATATTACCGACAGATTATGGGAAGATGGGATTTGCAGGACCACGACAGGGACATACGGACGTTGATGAAGTCTGGGAGCCCAATCCCGAATCAAAGCGATATTATAAAGATTATATGCAAATCAATCGGGCCCGCTCGGGTGGAAAGGACCGATTTGCAAGTACTATTTTTAGAGCACCGCGCGGCGAAGATGAAATGGATTCTGATTCCATTGATGTTATATTTGAAGTCATGGGTACAAAAAATGAAGAAGTTAGATTTAGAGCTTTTATTGAGGATATAAAAGAATCAGTACAACCATCATATAATGAAAACAATTATATTGGTCGCTATGAAACATTTTATACTTACGATAAGGTAATTAGAAACACATCTTTTCAGTTAAGATTACATGCATTTTCTAAGGAAGAACGGGAACACATAATGAAAAAGATGGCTTACTTAACAAGTTTAGCTTATCCAGAAAGTTCTAATAATTATTTGACTCCATTAGTAACAAATTTAACTATTGGAAAGGTTTATACGAAACAACCATGTCTACTTCAAGGACTGACCCATACAATCGAATCAGATGTATCTTGGGATATAGATTTTCAAACACCCATGTCGATAGTTTGTTCAGTAGATGTGAGATTGTTGGATAAATCAGTTTATACATATCAAAACGTAAAAGGAAATCTTGCTCCATTTAGTTTATATTTGCTGAGGGACGCGGGCGAGGCACGCCAAGCCCTGGCTACGCAGGTTGATAAATTACTTGAAGACGCCGCGGCCCTCCGCGCCGCGGCCGGCGAGGGCTCCGACATCGAAGCGCTTTTAAACAGGACGCGTCGGGAACAATTGGAAGATGCGTTGAATAGTCCGATAAATATGACTCCTCTTTCGTCGTTATTTAACCGCGGTTAGGGGATTAAATTATGCAACGTTTTAGAGAGGTTAGAATTAATCCGGTTCGTGGTCGGGGCGATGTATATAAAATTGCATTAACCGATTCGTTTCCTATTAATACATCAATATTGACCACATATACACCTCAAGAAAAAGAAAGATTAGATATGATTGCTGATAAATTTTATGGTGATAGTTCTAAATGGTATGTAATTGCAAAAGCAAATAAAGAAGTAAAGGGTAATATATATGCTACCCCAGGTAAAAATTTAGTCATTCCAAGGATAGAGTAATGGGACTCTTTGACCAGGCATTTCAAGACCATATACAGGAAGAGTTGTTAAGTAGAACGTCTAGAGAAAATATCCAGAATGTATTGATTCCTCATGTAAGGGTGACTTCTCTCGTTGAAGGTAATTTGTATGGAAGACCATTGCACGGATTTACATTGGGTAATGTTGATATAAATAAAACACCAACCATTGATGATTATTTTAATACCACAGGAAAAGGAACAGCCATTGGATTAACCTATACAGGAGCCGGGAATACTGCTGTACAGGTTAAATTAAATGATGCTGGAAATAAAAAGCTCCCACCACCCGGCGTAACTAATGTGTCAATATCGACACAATCCACGGGAGGTTTTATTTTTAAAGCCACAGTACAATTAAAGTTTTATGGAAAAGAACAATATGATTTTATTTATCAAACAATGCTGCGCCCAGGAAATCCAATTGTTATTGAATATGGACACACCCGTATGCAGGAAAATCAAAAAGATTTGGAATTTTTTCAAGTATTATCTCAAGACTTAATTGACGATTTTAGATCTAATTTAAGAAACAACGTATCACTTAAGTCTTCTAGAAATGCTGGACGAATTTTGGGTCTTGTATCTAATTTTAGAGTTCGATTGAATGAACAAAATGAGTATGAGGCAGAAATAGAATTAATAAATTCATTGGAATTTTTGTTTACAATATCTCCTGAAAATACTTTTTTGAGTTATGGTTCGGCAGGAGGAGCAGTAGAACGGGATGAGCACGGCAATGAATTGGAAAGTAGCTCAGGATTAAGGTATCTTTCAAAATCTATAAGATCTAATTTTGGATGGGAAGCGGGAGAGGAGTTTGATCCTAAATTTGATAATATCTTTAAAGAAGTTTTAAAAGATGCTGTGGAACGCCCGGAGGATAGCGAGCAGACGGCGGATGAACCCACAGATGCTGCTGCGTTTCGAGATTGGAGAACACATATTTTAATACCATATGAAACGGCCCTCGGCCGCGTCCAAGCTCATGAGCTGCCCGGGTGGGCCAAGGGTGTTTCCATGTTCCTTTCATTCATCACGGGCATGGGCCCCCAGCAGGCCGGAGAGATTGGAGAAGAAAAGTATATTCTTAGTAGTTCTATGGAAAATTCAAGTGCTGTTTATATATCTTTGGAGTATTTTCTTAGTAAATTATTAAATAACATATTAGATATCAGCTTTTATGATAGACAAAATGGTTGTAATTCATCAATATCAGCTGACGCTTTCGGTACGCGGAATTTTCGGCCGACGCGCGACCTCCCAGGGGGATGGGGAGAATGGTCTTCTGCCCGAGCCGTTCAAGTACGGGGCGAACGAACGGCCGCAGCAGGCACACCGGATCGCATCGGCGCGGATATTACAGAAGCTATCGCGATCAAGCTCGGAGAGTCTACTTCTACTGCGGTTGAGTTGTTCGAACCGATTGACTCTGTGGGATTCTGGCCAAATTTAAGATCTGTTAATATTAAAAATGTTATAATAAATAATATTAATCTTTATAATGTGGCGGAGGATAGTGCTGACGAACTACATAGACCAATCCCAAAGGAAGACATCCCGAAGCGGATACAGTATAACCAAGATCAGCTGTCTGGTTATTTTTTTAGAACCCACTTTGAAGCTTATACGGATAGATTTGGTGATGGTTATGAAAACAAAGCAATTTTTGGACTGTTTAAAGTTAATAATGAATGGAAAAATAAAGAAGTTTACGAACCCTCAGTCACGGCCCCGGCCGGGGCCCAAAGAACTGGGTTTGATGGAATTTTTATAAATTATGAAAAAATTAGAAGTGCTTTTATAGGTTCAAAGTCCGTTGGAGAGGCTATTCAAAAAGTTTTAAATATGGTAAATGGTGCTACTGCCGATATTTTGAAATTGAAAATGAGATATATGGGCTCTGTTGAAGTTACCCCCGCCCGAGAAATTGTTAGGGTTAATAAAATAAAAATTTATGATGAAAATGCTTTATCTGGTCCCGAAGAACAACAAATAACTCCATATAGATTTTTTGAAGGTAATGTTTCTGAAGCTATGTCATATAATTTTGACTTTTCATTGCCAGGATCGGTAGCTGCTACGGTGATGGCAAACACATTTCAACCGGATGAGTTGAGTGCTGCGGGGGGTGATCCTGAAAAGAAAGCTTTAATATCTTATGGTTATGCGTTAGATTCAAGCGACCCACCTCGACTTGCTCTTAGAAGCTTAGTAAATTTAGATAATGTAGTTGAGTCAGACAAAGACAAGCCCATCCCACATGACCATGACTACCATGAAGAGGAAGCTGAAGAAGGGGAAGATGAGGAAGATTTAAAGACAATAAAAGACATGGAACAAGATGCATTTTATAGACAACTATTAGGGTATAAAGAGTTAGATCCACCAAAAATGAAAGAAAAAGCTATTCGTAGTGGTTTGTTTAATGCCATACCAAGCGCGGGAAAAATTAATATAAAATTGCAAGGCCTTGATGGTTGGAGATTTGGGGACATGTTTGGGGTTCATAATGTTTTACCTCGACCATATGATGATAATAATATTTTTATGGTGACGGGATATAAACATGACATAAATTCTCAAGGGTGGTTTACAGAGTTAGATGGTACTATGATTGCTTCTATACCCGAGAATATAAAAGACATTCAAGCAGCACTACGATCCGAGCCAAGCCCGTCCGGCGGCGGTGCCGGCTAATTATGTCATTTTTTGTTATTATACCAGATAATCCGTTAACGGAACAACAGATTACACAAGCTCATAGACAACAGGGATATGTTCCACGATATTTTGCTGCGAAAGCAAATCATATAAATCAAGAAGTATTTGAAATTACTCGTAGAGATTATGACAGGCTTTATAGTAATCAATATGTTATATTGGGCCATTTGAATTGGGTTATTAAGGGACGATTAGAAGATCAAATTATTCATTTGTATACCGGCAATCCTACATATGAGGGGGGAAAGGAACCAATTAATATCCCAGGCGTCTTGACACAGAACGCGGGAGCTGTTAGATTCCTTAGTAGGAAAATGCCAGTGGTCAAAAATCACTTGATCAATTATGAACAGTTTTATATCGGAAATTAATGCAATTTTTAACAGGTTATGATTTACAAACAATCCTAAATTCTGACGAACCAAAAGTTTGTTTGTATTTACTTTCAGATCCAGAGATACATCCTCTCTTGAACTCTTTGTCTTGCATCTATATTAAGACCCAAGATGGAGAGTTTTATTCTTCGTTTACTCACGTTGACTATCCCCATCAAAATTATCAAGATTTGGTTTTACGAAATGCTTTTGTATATGATATAAAGCAATTGTTACACTTGGGTGTGGATGTACAAGATTGTTTTGACTTAAAGTATTTTGATAACAAAGAAGTTTACAACCAACTTTCTACTTTTTATTCTATGCGACTGAAACAAATTTCTAATTTGAATTCGGTCATTCCTATCTATTCCCATTTGAATACATTTCAACGGATTGGTCAATCATTAGATGTTGCTTTGTTAGCGGATAAGAAAAAAGCTTTTAATCAAAAGTATTTAAATGTATATCACAATATTACTCCTTATGTGTTTTCTAAAATAGAATCTGAGGGATTGTTTGTTGACCACGATACCTTTTTGAATTCGTTTGGATTGGAGAGGCGTAATTTAATTAATGATGATAGAGTTTTAACTAACTATAATCATTACACCACCACAGGCAGACCCAGTAACGCATATGGTGGAATCAATTATGCTGCTCTCAATAAGGCTGATGATTCTAGAACCTCGTTTGTTTCTAGACATGAGAATGGTAAGTTAGTAAATATAGACTTTAAAGGTTATCATTTATATTTGGTTGCTGAACAAATTGGTATAGAGCTTCCAGATGATCCACATAGAATGTTTGGCCAAGAATATTTTAAAACAACAGAATTAACGCCAGAACAATATAAGGAATCAAAAAGAATAACTTTTACAAAGTTATATGGATATGAGTCGGAAATTAAAGAAGATATTTTATTTTTTAATAAGGTTCGGAAATCTATTAGACGCCAGGTGTGGTCGGAGTATCTGAGAAAAAATAAGTTAGTTACGAAATATGGTAATGAGATTGAAGTAGAAGAAGCTACAAGCAATAAGGTATTTAATTATTACATTCAAAGCTTAGAGACAGAAACAAATATTATGTATTTGTACAATCTTATAAAACAAAACATAGTTCCGATTCTTTATACTTATGATTCAATGCTTTTTGATGTAGAGGAAGCTAAAATTGATAATTTAATTAATATTTTACGGGATGTATTGAAACATCCGTTTTCAATTTCCATTGGTGACAACCTGAAAAATATGAAATTTGAACATTTTTAAACCTATTTATAGACAATTCCAACAGAGGGATTGTCATGGAGACACAGTTACTTTGTACATTTTGTACGTCAGATGGGTTGGTCGATACTTGTCAAAATATCTCAGAAAAATATCAAGTAGTTTCAAATAAAATTTTTATTTTAGAAAATACGAAAGAAGCTGCGGACATTTACTCTGATGATGAACAACAGTTAATTTTAACATATAATGTTACAAATGCTGATTTAAGTGATGTTTTGAATTCTACAATATCTGTTCATCGCAAAAAACAAACTAATACTATTTATACAATTAATGCTCTTAATAAATTAATCATGGAAAAGAATAATGGAATCTTAGATAAAAGATTTAGGGTTAATTGGGAAGAATTAGAGAATATGGTTTTGGTTACCGCATATGGTAAATTGAAAAGAATACCAACACAAGTAAAACAAATTTTAAGGTTAGATGAGATTGCGCAATAAATTGCATTTGTTTAAAATTATAACAGTATCCATTATGCTTTGGGCTGGTATATCTAGCTGTGCATCTAGGGGACGGCCCATTCCAGAAAGAGCAGTCGATACTCTTCAACAAAGATTGACAACCCAAGACGTATCAGATGCACCAGAAAGAGTAGTCGATATTCTTCAACAAAGATTGACAACCCAAGACGTACAATTTTTATTTATGGGATTGCGTCCACGACCAACCACACAGGTTCATGAATCTATTATTCGTGAGATGGGGTTGTGTTTAAATATGGATACTAGAGAGTTACCTTCCATTCAGTGGTTCGTAGCTGATACTATAGTAGGAGATCCATCTGGTATCCTTTCATATGGTGTTACGGGCTGGTCTGAAGAAATGGATTATAGAGTTGTAATTCTTGAGGATAATTTTTGGTGGGATGCATATATTATATCCCATGAACTAATACATGTTTACGGATTTCCAGAAGGACATCCTATACTTGCTTATTGTTCACTTCGGTCAGGATTACAACATCCATTAAGATTGATTCCGACAGATTCTCTTCTCGCGTTGAGAGAACGAGCAGAGTCGGTATCTATTAATAAAGATGAATTAGATGCTTTTAAACTACGAATACTTAATAATAAATAAACTTTAAATTGCCCCTTGACAATTAATACTAAACCTGTTACATTAAGTAGTGTTAAATTATAAACCCTAAACCATAAGGAGAAAATTATGGCTCTTGACATTAACGCACTTCGTGCCAAGTTAAACACTTTTCAGGGACAAACTAAGCGGTCATCCGCTTTTTGGAGGCCGGCTGAAGGCAAGTCCCTAGTAAGGATTGTTCCGTTAACGGACTGTCCCGAAAACCCTTTCATTGAACTCTATTTCCATTATCTTGGAAACCGGAGTCACCTAAGCCCAATTTCCAACGGCAATCGTGATCCGATTGCAGAATTCGCTGAGAACCTTCGTTCTGAAGGAACTCGCGATGCCTATCAACAGGCTCGTGCTTTTATGCCCAAACTTCGTACCTTCGTTCCAGTAGTGGTTCGTGGTGAAGAAGACATGGGTGTACGTTTTTACTCGTTTGGTAAGACTGTTTATCAAGCACTTCTTACTTATATTAACGATCCTGACTATGGTGATATTACTCATATCGAAACAGGACGGGATATCGTAGTGGATTATACTCCACAGGAGAAGAGTGATACGAACTTCGCGAAGACGACGATTTTGGTGAAGCCGAATCAGACTCCAATTTCAAAGGATGCTGAGTTGGTCGAACGTTGGACAACCAATCAACCAAATCTTACTACTCTTTTTAAAGAGCCTTCTTATGAAGAGTTGTCTGTTGTTCTAAAACGTTATCTTGATCCTAATTCTGCTGATGAAGATACTAGTGTAACTGAAACGATGGTTACACCTGCTACAGTACAGGATTCGTCTAGTGATACGGTTAAGTCAGCAGTAGATGAGTTTGAGTCCCTATTTGCAGAATAGGGAGCTAGCTCATGGCTGTCAAAAAGAAAATAAAGACGCCAGATCGTGATGAGATGGCGCAAATTATTGCTGATAGTTTAAATTCTTTGATATCTGATGAAGATAAAGTTGCATTTTTCTTAGACGGCTATGACGAGACTCCAATTGATTTAGACGATTGGGTATCCACAGGAGCCACCATGCTTGATTTGGCGATTTCAAATCGTTCGCATGGTGGTTTGCCTGTGGGTAGGATAGTAGAAATTACAGGACTAGAACAGTCAGGTAAGAGTTTACTAGCCGCACACGTTATAGCTAATACTCAAAAGAGAGGCGGTATTGGTGTTATCATTGATACCGAATCTTCTGTGCATGATGATTTCTATCGTGCTATTGGTCTTGATATGTCCAAGTTGGTTTATGTTCATGCTGAAGCAATAGAAGATGTCTTTGATATGATTACCAATATCATTGAGAAGGTCAGAAAAACAGAGAAGGATAAGATTGTTACTATTGTAGTAGATTCCGTTTCCGCTGCTTCGACTAAGAGTGAAATAGAATCTAAGTTTACTAAGGATGGTTATGCAACTGATAAGGCAATCATTCTAAGTAAGGCTATGAGAAAGGTTACGAATATGTTAGCTAAGCAACGTATTCTATTAATCTTCACTAATCAGTTAAGACAGAAGATGAATGCAATGCCTTTTGCAGATCAGTATACTACGTCTGGAGGAATGGCACTTCGCTTTCATTCTTCAATTCGTTTGAGGTTAAAGATGATCTCAAAGATAAAAAATTCTTCGAACGATGTTATTGGAGTATCTGTTAAAGCAATTGTAATGAAGAATCGTTGTGGTCCGCCGCTTCGCGAAGCTATTTTTGATATTTACTTTGATCGTGGTATTGACGATTATTCAGCTTGGTTAAAAGTTATGAAGGAAAAGAAACTGATTAGACAGGCTGGTGCTTGGTATAAATTTACTGATGAGAATGGAGAAGAACACAAGTTCCAATCCAAAGATTTTGCAGAGTTTTTAGAAGCAGATCCAGATCGCAAGAGTAAAATTTATGATGATATTTGTGAAAATATAATTATGTCTTATCGTTCAACAGATAAGAAACCAATTTTCGAGGATGCTGAGGAATGACACAAGATCTTTTAGAAGTTTTTCAATCAATGGATTTTTCTAACAAGGACGATGGCATTACTCTTAATGATCGGGTTTTGATTATTGATGGTATGAATACATTCATTAGATCTTTTGCTGCAATTCCAACTATGGATGAAAATGGAAATCATATTGGAGGAGTGACAGGATTTTTAAAGTCAGTTGGTTATGTAATTCGTAAGTTTAAGCCTAGTCGGGTTTATGTTATATTTGATGGTAAAGGTGGTTCTAAACGCCGAAGAGATATTTATCCCGATTATAAGTTAGGCAGAAAACCTTTAACTAGACTTAACCGAACTTATGATATGGCCACTGAACAAGATGAACAGGACTTGATGAGATATGAATTGGTGATCGTTGCAAAGGCTTTGATGAAATTGCCCATTACAACGATTACTCTTGATTATGTTGAAGCAGATGACATCATTAGTTATGTTGCTCAACATGTGGTGGAGAATGGTGGAGAGAGTATTATCTATTCTACCGATAAAGATTTTCTTCAATTGGTTGGAGACGGTATTAAAGTCTGGAATCCGGTCAGAAAGAAAACATATATTCCAGAAACAGTACTTGAAGATTATACTATACACCCTAATAACTTTCTTTTGTATAGAGCCTTAACTGGCGATACTAGTGATAATCTCCCAGGCATAAAAGGGCTGGGAATGAAAACTCTATTAAAGTTTATGCCTGGTTTTGTTACTGAAGAAAAACTTGATTTGGATGATGTTATCACCGTTGCTGAATCTTCAAAGTCAAAAGTTATGTCAAAGATTGTAGATCAAAAAGAAAATATTCAGAGAAATTTAATTCTGATGTCTTTGTTATCTGTTATGATGAGTGACAATAATAAACTGAAAGTTTTAAATAAAATAAATAAACCCCAACTCTTTTTAAAGAAGTACGACTTGACAAAGTTGCTAATAGAGACTAATATACTACCATCGATGCAAAACTATGATAGTTGGGTGGTTTCCACGTTTAACTCGCTGACGAGGTTTGATGGTTGATTTTAATAAGAATGTAGATACGATTACGCAGTTCGGTCCAGCGTTTCAATCTAAGGTTATTGCTTCACTGATCCTTAATGGATCTTTTTTGGGCCAGTCAATTGATGTTTTGAATCCAAACTTTTTTGAAAGTCAAGCTTCAAAATGGGTTGTCAATAAAATTATTCAATATTATTCAGAGTATAAGAAAACTCCATCAATGGGGTTTTTCAGAGTTGAAATGACTGATCTGGAGACAAAGAGTAATTTAAAGGTAGAGGTTGTTGATCAGTTAAAAAACAGTCATGCCCATTTTACAGATCAAGATCTTGAATATGTTCAAAACAGATTTTTAGAATTTGCTAAGAACCAAACCCTTAAACATGCTATTCTTCGTTCTGCTGAAATGTTGCAAAGAGGTCAGTATGATGATATTAAATCTTTAATTGACAACGCATTGAAGGCAGGAACCCAAAAAGATGTTGGACTTATGTGGGGAGAAGACTTTGATATTAGACACCTTGAATCCGCACGAGACACCATGCCTACGGGTTGGGCCCCCATAGATGAACATCTAGATGGGGGATTGGGTCCAGGGGAACTAGGCGTCGTTGCAGCACCCTCAGGCATCGGTAAGTCGTGGGCCCTAACCAACTTAGGAGCCTGTGCGCTTACTTTGGGTAAGAATGTTCTCCATTATAGTTTTGAGTTAAATGAAAACTATCAAGGTATCCGATATGATACTGTGTTTTCACAAATTGAACCCTCTAAATTAAAAAATCATTTAGATTTAGTTAGGGGTATTGTTGATAAAGTAGAAGGAAATTTAATCATTAAATATTACCCAGGAAGAACAGCCAGTGTTAATACTTTGGTGGCTCATATTGATTATCTTAGTATGCAAGATTTCATTCCAGATTTGATTGTTGTTGATTATGCTGATTTAATGAGAACGCCTACGAAGTCAAATGTGCGTTACGAAGAACTGGGATATATTTATGAAGAACTAAGGTCAATGTCAGCCGAATTACAAGTTCCAATTTGGACCGCAAGTCAGACTCAGCGGTCCAGTATTCATGACGAAATAATTGAGGCTGATAAGATCGCAGAGAGTTACAATAAGGTTAAAACAGCAGATGTTTTGCTTTCGCTAAGCCGTAAAACCGAAGATAAGATAAACAATACGGGACGAGCCCATCTTATAAAAAATAGGTTCGGGCCGGACGGTGTTACATTTCCGATTCGGATGGATACCTCAAAAGGTATCGTAAAAATATATGACCCAAATTCTCCAGAGGGTGATAAGCTTAAAGAAACAATGGCCAGCGGTGAAGCAAACATGAGAAAGTTTTTAGCCGACAAGTTAGAAGGTTTTCAGTCAAATGGAAACTAGTAGTCTTTTTAAAATTAATATAAACTTTAACCCTATGGAGAATTATTATGGACCTAGCCGCGTCTATCTTATCTGATATCACGGTTTACATGAAGTATGCTAAATTTATAGAAGCTTGGAACAGACGAGAAAACTGGAACGAAATTATTGATAGAAACAAAATGATGCACATTAAGAGACATCCACATTTACAGGATGAGATTGAAACGGCTTATAATTTTGTTTATGAAAAAAAGGTTCTCCCCAGTATGAGAAGTTTACAATTTGGGGGCAAGCCAATTGAAATCAACAATGCAAGATTATATAATTGTTGTTATCTTCCAATGGAAAGTTATGAAGCATTTTCTGAATTAATGTTTCTTTTGCTTTCTGGAACTGGCGTTGGATATTCTGTTCAAAGTCACCATGTGGATAAACTTCCTCAGATTAGAAAACCAATAAAGACTCGACGTTATCTTATTGGCGATTCTATAGAGGGGTGGTCAGAAGCTGTTAAAGTATTGATGAAAGCATATTTAACAGGTCGATCATTACCCAAGTTTGATTTTGGTGATGTCCGGCCCAAGGGTGCTCACCTCATTACCAGTGGTGGAAAAGCACCTGGGCCAGAACCTCTACATGATTGTTTACATAACATTCGTAAGGTATTGGAGAGAAAGGATGATGGTGATAAGTTAACTCCATTAGAAGTTCACGAAATTAATTGTTATATTGCTGATGCAGTTCTTTCTGGTGGTATTCGTCGTTCCGCTATGATTTCTCTTTTTGATTTAGATGATGACGAAATGTTGACATGTAAATTTGGAAACTGGTGGGAAAGTAAACCTCATCTTGCACGTTCAAACAATTCAGCGGTTATTCTTCGCCATAGAGTTGAGAAAGAAGTTTTTATGAACTTATGGGCCAAGGTTGAAGCCTCCAAGTCTGGAGAGCCTGGATTCTTTTTCACAAACGATAAAGATTATGGTCTTAATCCTTGCGCAGAGATTTCCCTTCGACCTTATCAATTTTGTAATTTAACTACTGTTAATGCTTCTGATATTCGTGACCAAGATGAATATAATGAAAGGTCTAAAGCGGCTGCTTTTATTGGTACCCTTCAAGCATCTTATACTGATTTTCATTATCTTAGAGATATTTGGAAGAAAACAACTGAAAAAGAGGCATTGATTGGTGTCAGTATGACAGGTATTGCTTCTGGTAATGTAATGAGATTGAATATGTCGGAAGCGGCGAGAGTGGTGAAGGAAGAGAATGAACGAGTTGCTGAGTTGTTTGGAATAAAGAGAGCGGCTAGAACTACTACGATTAAACCAGAAGGAACTTCTAGTTTGGTTTTAGGATCTAGTTCGGGAATTCATGCTTGGCATAATAATTATTATATTCGTAGACTTCGTGTTGGTAAGAATGAGGCTATTTATGAGTATCTTTCCGACAATCATCCAGAATTGGTCGAAGATGAATTTTTTAAGCCGAACCAACAAGCTGTGATCGAAGTACCCCAAATGGCTCCAAACGGAGCTATAACACGACAGGAAAGTGCATTACAACTTTTGACCAGAGTAAAAGATGTTTGGTCGGGTTGGGTGAGAACTGGTCACCGCAGGGGTGAAAATAGAAATAATGTGTCTACTACCGTTACCATCAAAGACGATGAATGGGGTCCGGTCAGTGAATGGATGTGGGAAAATAGAAATGTATATACTGCGTTGTGTGTGTTGCCACATACCGATCATTCTTATGTTCAAAGTCCCTTTGAAGACATTGATGAAGAAACCTATAATGAAACAGTGGTTTCTTTAACAGAAATTAATCTTGATAATGTAGTAGAACTTAAAGATGAAACACATCTTCAAGCTGAATTGGCTTGTTATGCAGGACAGTGTGAATTAATTTAATTATAAAATGTTTAGATTTATAAAATGGAAATACAACTGGATAAGAAAAAATCCAGTAAAAGCATCATGGGTGGGTTTCTTAAAAGGAATAATTTATACTATATTGTTTTATGAATTTTTATTAAAGTGAGGAAAGTTATGTCAGATAACCCTGTTTGGAAAAATTTAAATTTTGGAAGAGGCCTAGGCTTTCAATTACCAAAGACACAAACGTATAGTCATGTGCCAGAACATGAATTTGAATGGGATGTGCATAATTATTATCCAAGTTTAAAGTTTAAGAGGTTGAGTAAAGATGCAATCGCTCCAACAAAAGCTCATAGTGGGGATTTGGGTTATGATTTATATGCTATGGAAGATGTTACGATTGTGTCTGGTCAAAAGATGAAAGTTAGTACAGGAATATCTTTTCAATTCCCCCCCAAATGGGCTGGGTTTGTTAAGGATAGATCTTCTATGGCTACTAAGACCACATTAGAAACCATCGGCGGAGTTATTGACAATGGTTATACTGGAGAATTGTTTGTTATGTTTGCTAATTATGGCAATGAAGTTGAATATATCAAACAAGGATCTAAGATTGCACAGCTGATATTGATTCCAGTAGCTAATTTTAAACTGGAAGAAGTAGAAGAGGTGTCTTCTAATGATGGTCGTAATAATAAAGGATTTGGATCAACCGGAGTTTAATATGAGTACCTATCACGAACACATGCCTTGGCACACATGGAAAACCTTGCCACAAAATAAAGACTTGACATATGATGAAGCTCTTCGTAAATTTGAAGTAGAGCGAAATGACAGTCTGAAGAAAATGATTTATTACGAGAATCAAGCAAAAATTAATAAGAGTGGTTTAGAATAACATTTTAGTTACATGAGGATATTACCATTTATCAAAATATCTATCTAGCAAAAGATAAGATTTATATATGGGATGACAAGAAAGGGTTTTATATAATTGATGCGAAAGAGTATCAATATGCTTATCGCAAAAATCCAAAAGGAGATCATCTAACTTTCACTGGAGAGCGGTGTTCAAAGACGCGACGTTTTGAACGTGGCGCGCCCGGGATTTTTGAAAGCGATCTTCCAATAGAAACCAGAGTCTTAACAGACATCTATCTAGAAGATGACGAACCATCTGAAGGACATCGTTTGGTGTTCTTTGATATTGAGGTTTCTATGGAAGGTAATCTTCCTGACGTAGAGACTGCTAATAATAAAATTACTTCTATCGCTCTTTACGACCAAATCACAGATGAGTATCATGTTTTGGCTTTAGATGAATATGGGTCAAAAGACAATTATGATAGAGATAATACTTATGTTAACTTCTTTTCAGATGAACACGATCTCCTTTCTTTCTTTTTAGATCTATGGGAAGGCATAAATCCAACAATCATTACAGGATGGAATACTAATTATTTTGATGTTCCATATCTCTATCGTAGATTAAGTGAGGTGTTGGGTAGGGGACAAGCTAATAGACTTTCTTCTATTAACAAAGTTAAGTTTTCCAATTATAGAAAGAAATATCAAATTGCTGGCATCTCTTCGTTAGATTATTTAGATCTTTATAGAAAGTTTACTTACACTGAACAACCTAATTATCGTCTTGATACGATTGGTAAGTTGGAAGTTGGAATGGGTAAGGTTGAATATGACGGTACCTTGGATGATTTGTTTGAACAAGACCTAGATAAGTTTATAGAATATAATTTGACTGATGTAAAAATTGTTGTAGAGCTTGAAAAGAAAATGAAACTGATTGAGCTTGTACGCGGAATTTGTCATATCGGCCATGTACAATATGAAGATTATGGATTTTCATCTCGCTTTCTTGAGGGAACAATTGTAACCTATCTACACCGTAAAGGTTTGGTAGTTACCGATAAGAATCCAAATGCACGACAGATGATGAATGCTCGTGATGGTACCGATAAATTTGTCGGAGCTTATGTCAAGGTTCCCAATCCAGCAAAATATGATTGGGTATTTTCGTTAGATTTACAGTCTCTATATCCTTCTATTATTATGTCTCTTAATATTTCACCGGAAACAAAAGTTGGTAAAGTTGCTAATTGGAATAATAAAAGTTTTGTAAACGGTGAGACGGATACATTCAGTGTTGAAACAGATGGGATAGTTAATTTAAATAGAGAACAGTTTGATTCATTTATAACTGAAAATAATTTAGTTATAAGTTCTAATGGTATTTTGTATCAACAAGACAAAAGAGGAATCATTCCAGAAATTATTGAACAGTGGTTTGATCAGAGAATTGAATTTCAAAAATTAATGAAGAATCATGGTACAGAATTTTTTTTGAGTGGCAAGCAACACGATAAAGAGATGTCAGAATTTTATAATCGTAGACAACACATTCAAAAGATTTTATTGAATTCATTGTATGGTGTCTTAGGACTTCCCATTTTTAGATTTTTTGATTTAGATAATGCTGTTGCTGTTACTGCTACTGGACAAGATGTGATTAAGAACTCTGCGGCGTTTGTGAATGGGTTGTTTGAACAGTTGGGTGCTGAACCTAAGAGTAGTACAGAGTTGGCAAAATATGAATTGGCTCTTAAACAGGAAGCAACGAAGAGGAAAGAAATATACACAGCCCCTTCAGAGAAAGATTGGTGTATTTACATTGACACTGATAGTTTATATTTTTCTTCTCTACCCCTGAAATATAAATTGAAGGGAGACTTACAAACAGCTACAATTAAAATTTCTCGTTTTGTAGAACAGAAATTGAATGAACATTATGACAAGATGGCTGTTGATTATTTTAATTGTCTTAATCATAGATTTCATATTAAAGGTGAAACAGTTGCTAGGTCTGGAATTTGGATTACTAAGAAAAGATATGCGATGTTGAAAGTTTATGATTTGGAAAAGAACATTGAGATTGATCCTACGTTAATTGTTAAGGGATTGGATATTGTTCGTTCAACATTTCCAATTGTTTTTAAAGAGTACATGCAGAACTTTATTATAAGTTTGTTGAATGATGTGGACAAGGATGATATAGATAAAATAATGGTAAATTTTGTTAATGGTCTTACAAAGGTTTCAGCTAGAATGATTGCAAGAAATACTGCGGCTAAGAATATAACGAAGTATAAAACATCAAATGGTAGGTTGGGGCATTATAAGAAGAGTACTCCGATGCATGTAAAGTCTGTGATAAATTATAATCATCTTTTGAAAGAATTTGAAATTGATAAACAGTTTCCATCTATTAATGATGGAGAAAAGATAAAGTATGTGATGTTACGGCAGAATCCGTATCATATAGATACGTTAGCATTTAAAGATTATGAAGATCCTCCACAGATTATGAAGTTTTTAAAAACGTATTGTGATCATCAAAAATTGTTTGATGTTGAATTGAAGAAAAAATTACAAGATTTTTACAATGCTTTGGGTTGGGGAGAGTTGCCCATCAATATCAAAGTTGAAAAAGATCTGTTAAATATGTTCGGTTTATGACTTGACATTTAGTGCTAATTGTATTATATTTAATAAACTCAAAACAAAGAGGTTAGGTTATGAAGAAGTCTTTACTCGAAACGTTTATTCAGAAGTATGCTCTTGGTGGGGCTATCAATTCTGTAAACTTGGATTCTACAGATGGAGTACTTTCTGTAAGTGGAACTACCCAAGACATGCAGGCTATGGCTTTTGTAAAGAACGACAAACTTTCACTCCCCAATGGAAATTATTCTATTTATGATACCTCTCAACTTCGTTCGTTGTTGGGAGTGTTCGGTCAATCAGATGCTATTAATGTGAATGTAGAAACATCACAAGATGTTCCAATTGCTTTAAAGATAGATGATTTACCGTTTCATACTAAAGTAAAGTTTGTATTGTCAGATCCCCAAGTTATTCCCGAAGCACCTACACTTACTACTTTACCAACTCCCAATTTGACAATTCCGTTTGACGAAGAATTTATGTCTCGTTTTGTTAAGGCAACATCTGCTCTTTCAGAAGTGGATACGTTTACTATAGTAATGGGAACACAACAGTCAGATGGTCATGCCGCTGGTGGCGATACTACATTGGTTATTGGTTATACTGATATGAATACAACTCGTATTTCTCTTGGAGTAGAATCGTCGGGCGATCTTCAAGAAAAACTAACGTTTTCTGCCAAGTATTTGAAAGATATATTTTTGGCTAATAAGGAATCGAAGTCGGGTAGTATTGAAGTGTCTGATCGTGGTATTCTTTCTACCAAATTTAATACTGATGGATTCGTTTCGGAATATTATCTTCTTAAGATTAGTAATGTTGTGATCTAATGATTGTTAATTCTTTAACAGATCAATCTGTGATTGATATGTTTTTTCGCAAAGACGTTGTGTTTGATTTTGAAAAGGATAAAGAATCCTTTATTAAACACATGGATGCTTTGAAAGTTCAAGATGTACAAGAAGCAACACTTTATAAAAAGTGGGTAGAGTTAAAGCAGTTTGATAATACCAAGGATGTTGTTGCTACGGGATTGGTCAAGAGTATGTTGTGGGCTCCCACTGATATTTTTGATAAAGAAAAAACTATTGAAGAAATTAATAATCTAAAACCACAGATTATCATTTGCGATGAAGGAACTCAGTTCTATGATATGTGGAAGTATTTAAGACTTCTTATTCATACAATGGAGTTTTCTATTGGTATTGGTAGACTTATTAAGATTTTGGTTTTTGATGTGAATACTAATAAAGTTATTGGATTAGCCTCTATTGCTTCTGATGTTATTTCTATAGGTGTTAGAGATAAATCGATTGGGTGGACGAAGGAAGATAAATTTGAAAAGGGTAAGTTGAATCAAACGTGTATTGCTTCTACAATTGTAGCGACTCAACCGTTTGGTTATAATTTCCTTGGTGGTAAATTAATTGCTTCTCTTCTCTGCACTAAGGATGTTCGTGATGCTTGGGAAAAGAAATTTAATCAGAAGTTGGTGGGAATGACAACAACTTCTCTTTATGGTGGTCATTCTATGTATCAAAGAATTCCTTTTTGGAAAAAGCTTGGAAAGACTACTGGAAAAATTCTTCTTAAGCCAGATGATGACTACTTTAAAAAGTGGTCGGGGTGGTTAAAAGAAAATCATATTCAAGAATATGAACATGCAAGTTGTGGTAAGGCTGGTATAATTTCTCAAGAACATGATAAGTGGGTGTGGATATTTAAAGATACAGTTCGTGAACACGCCACTACTAGAGATGAACTTGTTGATCAATTAGCTGAACAGAAGTTTTCTGTTCACGATAACAACGTTGTTCACGACCTTCGCGGTAAGTTAGTTCATCCACCTTCAGGCCCAAAGCAAAATGTAATCAATAAAATTTATAGTCATCTTGGTATGAAAGCTTCTCAATATATTCATGGGTTTAAGAGGGGAGTATATTTTGCATCTTTTTATGAAAACACTAAGGAATTTTTGAGAAGTGAAATTGAAGAAGATGAGTTGATTGGTTCGAAGAAATTGGAAAATGATGTTGACGATGTGATGGATTGGTGGCGGCCCAAAGCAATTAGGCGGTACACTAATCTTCTTGAACAAGATAGAATTAAACCAGAACATCTTTTTTATCGTGAGATGATTAAGATGAGAACGTGGGAAGAAGTAAAACAAACATATCTTTTCGAGGTAGGACGATAATATGCAAACAGAGAATACTCTTTGGTGTGAACGATATCGTCCCTCTACTATGAATGACTTTGTTGGAAATAAACATATTAAAGATAAGATTGATTCCTTCATAGAAGAACAGGATATTCCACATTTATTGTTTGCGGGCAAGGCTGGTACGGGCAAAACTACACTTGCTAAGATTCTTATTAAGAATATTGATTGTGATTATTTGTTTATCAATGCTTCAGATGAGAATAGTGTTGATACGATTCGTAATAAGATTAAGGGTTTTGTTACTACGATTGGTTTTAAGGGACTTAAGATCGTGGTGTTGGATGAGGCTGATTATGTTTCGCCAAATGGTCAAGCGGCACTCCGTAATTTAATGGAAACGTTTTCCAAACATGCCAGATTTATTCTTACTTGTAATTATCAAGAGAGAATCATTGATCCTATCATTAGTAGATGTCAATCGTTTTCTCTTAATCCACCTTCACAGAAGAATGTAGCAATACATCTTGCCAGCATTTTGAAGAATGAAGGTATTGATTTTGAATTAGAAGACATAAAGACCTTGGTGGTTTGTTATTATCCAGACATTCGAAAGATTATTAATACTGCACAGTTGTTTTCTAAGAATAGTAAGTTGACATTAGATGTTGAACAATTAATTGGTTCAGATGTTAAGTTGAATATGATGTCAATGTTGTTAGAGAGTGGCCAATCTATTCTTAATAGATTTAAAGCTATTCGTGAAATGATACATGCAAATGGTATCAGAGACTTTTCAGAATTTTATAATTTTGTTTATGAAAATCTTGATAAATTTTCTGAAGATATTCAACCAATGATTATTCTACAACTTGCAGATGCACAACATAGGGATGCTTTTGTTGTAGATAAGGAAATTAATTTTAGTGCTTGTATATATAATATTTTAAAACTTTTTAAGGAGTAAGGGTATGTCTAGAAGAAGAAACAAAAACCGAAGTAATATACAACTTATGGAGGATCAGCCGACTGCTACTATTAATGAGTCACATTTAGCGCAAGCTGAAAGTGTGTCTTGTGAGCATTGTGATAATCAAACTTTCGTAGGTGTTATGATGATGAAGAGGATTTCTCCCATCATATCTCCGACAGGTAAGGAAGCGGTTGTTCCAATTCAAACATTTGCATGTAATGCTTGTGGTTTTGTTAACAAGGAATTTTTACCTGCTATGGATCGCGATGAAGAAGAAACTTAGTCCGTTTACACATGTGGGGTCTATATACAAATCCAAAGAAAAGTTTGGAGGTAATGAGGGGTATTCACAATATGTGATCAACAAAGAACTTTCTAAGAATGGTGAGTTGATAGATTTTGTGAATTTAGTTCAGCAGTATACGTTGAGTAATGGATTACATTTTAAAGTTATGCAATCTCTTTTTCCATATTCCAAACGACCAGGGTTCAAACAGTTCCCTTGGATATGGAAAGGGTCTAGTAAGGTTAATAAAGAAGTTGAAATTGTTGCTAAATATTATGAAGAAAGTTTAGATAATGCAGAAACATATTATGAGATACTAAAATCTTCATCAGAAGGTAAGGAAAAAATAAAATGGTTAAAGCGAGTTTACGGGCTGGAAAACAAATGAAAAGAGTAAGTTATAGTCAATATAAAACTTGGGTAGAATGTCCATACAGATGGAAATTAAAATATATAGATGGGTTAGATTCTTTTGATCACTCTATCTATACGATTTTTGGTACATCTATACATCGGGTTATTCAAGATTGGTTGGAGCAGGATTTATATAGTGATAGCGTTTTTGATGCTTCGTCTATAAATTTGTCACAAAAGTTTAAATCTATTTTGATTGAAGAAGCTGCTCCACATATGAAACAGATTAATGAGAACGGAGAACAAACCTTTTTATTTTCAAGAGAAGAGTTGGAAGAGTTTTATGAACAGGGATTGAAAATTATTTCTTATGTTCAGCAGAATCAAGAAAAGTTATTTCCTACTAAGAATGTAAAGTTGTTTGCTATTGAACATGAACTTAAAGCTGATGTAAACGATCATGTTTATTTTATTGGTTATATTGATATTATAACTCATAATGAAGTCACTGGAGAATATTCTTTATATGATTTGAAAACATCTACTCGCGGTTGGAACAAGTACATGAAGCTGGACAAAACTAAAACAGATCAACTATTGTTGTATAAGATTTTCTTTGCCAAAGAGATGGGGATTCCAGATTATAAAGTGAATATCGGTTACCTTATTATGAAAAGACAGCTGTACGAGACAAGTTATCCTAACCCCAGAGTCACAGAGTTTGCTCCATCAAACGGCCCACCCTCTTTGAAGAGAGCGTGGTCAGGTTTTAATAACTTCACAGACCTTGTTTTTTCTGATGAAGGTAGTTATATTAGTGAACAAGAAGCAACACCTTCTAAGAATAGTTGTAGGTTTTGTTCGTTTGGTAAAGACGGAACTTGTGAATTTGTTTATGGTTCTTGATATTTATTTAAAGACTTGGAGAAATTGATATGGCATTAATGTTAATACCAGCACCGTTGGGAAAGTTAGTTGGAATGGCTAAAGCTATGCCTAGCGTTCTTAAGACCGTTGCAAGCATGGCCAAAGTAGAATCAGACGGAACCCCAGCCATTATAACATCAGCAGTTAATGCTGCTTCTGCTAAAGATGTAGATAAAATTCAACAACAGCAGAAGGCTTCCCTCAACGAGTCTAATGTTCGATTAACAGCCCTAAGATCAGCAATTGCAAATGACAATACGTTGTCTGATGTAAAACGAACCAAGAAATTGGGAAGAGTTGATGAGATGTTGGATGATAATAGTAAGGTAGATCCTAATGAAGTAAGTCCTGAGACGAGAGCTGCATTAGTAGATGCAAATAAGAAAAAGCTAGAACCAACCATATTAGCGTCATTAGCACCATTTACAGCTATAATTGGAATTCCAATCTTTTTGACACAATTAATGAAATACTTGGGTCCATCTGGATTGAGTGTTGATGCATCACTAACACAAGGTTTTTCCGCGGAGGAAGAAGCCGCGGCCGCTACAGCCGCAGCAGATGCAACCACTTCTACAACTACATCTGGAACTACTACCACCACAACCACTACAACTATAATCTCTGACGACGACGGGCCGACGGCCGACGACCGCGGTGGAGGTTCGGCCAACGGCGACGGCGATGGCGGCGGTGGTTCAATAGACGAATTCGTTTTTGAATAATTAAAGATTATATATTAAATAAAATAAGAGGTTATAATGAAGTATAAATGGTTACCTAAAGAAGAAAGAAAGACTATGTTATTCCTTTCGGATGACATGCGTATACCCTCCGGCATTGGTACAATGTCCCGTGAAATAATAGAGGGAACCTGTCATCGATACAATTGGGTTCAATTGGGATCAGCTATCAACCATCCCGAACATGGAAATGTCCTTGATATCTCTGAAGATATATCCAATAGAACCGATGTCAAAGATGCTTCTGTCCTAATTTATCCATATAGCGGCTACGGAGATCAGCTTGCTCTTAGAAGATTACTGAGAGATCACGACCCATCTGCTATTCTTCACTTTACTGATCCTAGATATTGGACATGGCTTTATAATATGGAGAGTGAAGTTCGTCAGAATATTCCTATTTTCTTTTATACGATTTGGGACGATCTGCCGTATCCTTATTACAATGCAAACTTTTATCGTTCTTGTGATTGGTTGGGTTGTATTTCTAAACAAACATATAACATAGTTAAACAGGTTCGTGCTGTCAAAGAACCTGTAGAAGATTGGCAACTCTCGTATGTTCCTCATGGAATTAATCCAAATAAATATTACAGAGTTAAAGAAGAAGACGAAGAATATGAGGCGGTTGTTGATATGAAAACTAAACTTTTTGGAGATAAAGAATATAAGTTTGTAGTTTTTTATAATTCACGAAACATTCGTAGAAAAATGACGAGTGATATTTTATTAGCCTTTAGTCAATTTAGAGATCAGTTGCCAGATGACGAGAAAGATGATGTTGCTTTGTTGTTTCATACCGAACCTTCCGATGAAGCTGGAACTGATTTAAGAGCGGTTCATCGTGATTTGTGTCCAGATGTTAATTTGATATTTACAGAAAGTAAATTTGAACAAGATGGAATTAATGGTCTTTATAATATTGTAGATGTTACAATTAACATCTCAAGTAATGAAGGATTCGGTCTAAGTGTGGCAGAAAGTCTTATGACCGAAACTCCTGTGATTGTAAACGTTACAGGGGGTCTTCAAGATCAATGTGGTTTCCGTGATGAGAAGGGTAACTTGCTTGATCCAGATGAACATTATACATTTGATTGGGGATCTAACCACGATGGTCGATATAAGGATCATGGTGAATGGGTGATCCCCGTCTTCCCTGCTGCTATAAACATAGTAGGCTCTCCAATTACTCCATACATTTTTGATGATCGTTGTACCATACCAGATGCTGCTGATGCTATAATGACATGGTATCAAAGAGGTGACGAGGCGAGAAGAAAAGCAGGAATGGCTGGCAAAGAATTTTGTTTAGGTGAGGGAAATCTTAATTCAGAGAATATGTGTAATCTGTTTATTGAAAATATGGATAGGGCTATGACAAACTTTAAACCAAGACAACGATTTTTCTTGGAGGCAGTATAATGTCATATAGACCAACGTGTGTAGTACGGGCACCAGTGTCTACTCGCTCTGGATATGGAGGAATGAGTAGAGATATTGTACGACATCTTATTGAGTATGATAAATATGATGTTCAAATTCATTCAATCAATTGGGGTGAGACTCCTATGAATGCTTTGGATATTAATAACCCTGCTGATAAAATGATACTTGAAAGAATGGTTCTTGAAGAGTTTTCAACTCAACCTGACTTGTATATTTCTATTTCAATCCCTACAGAATTTCAACCAATTGGGAAATATAATATTGGAATTACAGCTGGGATTGAAACCACCCAAGCTTCGGTTGAATGGATTGAGGCAATGAATCGTATGGATGTAAATTTTGTAATTTCTAAACATGCTAAGGATGTTTTTGATGCATCGAAGTATCAAGCTCAGAATGAAAAAGGTGAAAATGTTGGAACGGTGGAATGTCTAAAGCCCATTGAAGTTTTAAATAATTGTGTGGATACCTACGTTTATAAAAAATTAAATCGATCTCAATTAGAATCTTCTGTAAAGAATATGATAGATACGATACCAGAGAAGTTTAATTTTATGTTTGTTGGACATTGGTTGAAGGGAGAGATCGGCCAGGATAGAAAAAATGTTGGTCTTTTGATTAAATTATTTTATGAGTTGTTTAAGAGAGAAGAATTTGAAGAACGCCCTGGACTTATTTTAAAAACGAATGAAGTGAATTTTTCTGTTATAGATCGCGAACACGTTCTATCTAAAGCGAAACAAATTAAAGATTCGGTAGAACTTGAAAGTGGTGAGTCTTTGCCAAACGTTTATCTTATTCATGGCGACTTAACAGATAAAGAATTAAGTTCTCTTTATAATCACAACAAGGTAAAAGCTCATATTACTTTTACAAAAGGTGAAGGTTTTGGTCGTCCTCTTCTTGAAGCCTCTTTAACTGGTAAGCCCGTTATTGCTCCAGGGTGGTCAGGTCATATGGATTTTTTAAATCCAGAACAAGCTATTCTGTTGGGTGGAGAGTTGGAAGATATTCACCCATCTGCTCAGTGGGATACTATTCTTATTGAGGGAGCAAAGTGGATGTCAGTAGATCCAAATATGGCTGCTACTGCAATGGTTGAAGCTTTTCGTAATTACAAATCATGGCACGCTAAGGCAACTAAGTTGGCTAAAGCTAATAAAAATAATTTTAATTATAAAAAGATTAGATCAAATATGTGGAAGTTGCTTGATCAATATGTTCCAGAGTTTCAAGAACCAGCAAAGCAGATGGAATTAAAGTTACCTAAGTTGACAAAGGTGGGAGAAACTACAGTTGATATTCCCGAAATTAAATTACCTAAACTAATGAAAGTAAAATGAAGATAAGTTTTATTGTTCCTAGTTATAATAATTTAAGATATTTGAAAAGTGCATATCATAGTATTAGAACTTGGGAAGATGAAGATCATGAGATTGTAGTATTGGATGATGCTAGTGTAGATGGTACCGTTGAGTGGTTAAAATCTTTGGAAGATCCTAATTTAATAATTTGGGAAAACGAAACTGGAAAACGGCTGGGTCATACTATTACATATGATATTGGAGTAGACCTTTGTACGACCGAAGTCTTTAGTATTTTTCATGCTGATATGTTTATTGGTCCAAACTATGTACAAAATTTAGTTAAGCATCTAGATAAAAATAAAGTGGTAGCAGCTACTAGAATAGAACCCCCCCTACACCCAAGTGGTAAAGAAAAAATAACAAGAGATTTCGGTGTGTGGCCAGAAGATTTTAGAGAAGATGACTTTATTAAGTTTGTAAGAGAGGAACAGGAGAGAAGTAAGGACCAAACTACCAGAGGTGTCTTTGCTCCTTGGGCAATGTATAAGGAAGACTTCTTAAGAATTGGTGGTCACGATCCCCTCTTTGCTCCATTTCCTTTTGAAGACAGTGATATCTTTCAGAGATTTGTTTTAGCTGGGTATGATGTTTTACAGTCTAGAGATGCACTTGTTTACCATTTAACATGTCGTGGTCACAAATGGACTGACGATAAGATTGTTAACAAGGTAGATGATTCCTGGGAAGAGTTGGAGAGGAACGCTAGGAAAAACTTTATTCGTAAATGGAATTCTTGGATTATGAATGATGAGTATCATTATCCAATTATAATTCCAAAATATAATACTTGTTTATTTGTAGAAAATATCGAAGATGTTGCACAGTTGGAAAATTTAGAACCTTGGTTCTGCCATACAGTAATTGATTCATTTGATTCATTTGACTTGGTTGCAATGTATTTGTATAAGGAACAACCAGATACTCTTTTAGATATGTCTGAACGAATTTCTACCAAAGGAATGGAAGAATATTCTGATTATGGTGTAAAGATTTATATTGATTTACACCAAATGACTCCCGAAGATTATAATAATATTGGAAGGATGAATTTAATTTTGCAAGAGTTACATAGAAATATGTCACTTGAATTTAATTTAAGTGGTGAATATCAACTTGGAAACATAAAAGTTCAGATAGATTCGTTAGATAATATTACAGACAGTTTAATTGTAGTGGGGGAAACTTAAATGGGAATTGTTATACAAACATTAGCTAAAACTGAGTTTGAAACTAATAAGATGGGCTACATGGAAATAGAATTAAATGAAGGCCCAGTAATTCATCTTCAAAATGAATTCTTTAGAATAGAAATGAATCCAGAAGAATACGTTCAGTTTGCTGTTAATGTAATTAATGGAGCTAATAAGTTAATAGAGATGAAAGGATTAGATGGAACTAATACATAAGACCTTTGATCTAATAGATCGTGTTACTAATTCAAAGTATGTGGTTCTTCGAAACATTGATTTGATTTCGTCTCAACAATCATCAATGGAAAATGATATTGATGTTTTAGTACCTAGAGAATTTATAGATGAATTAAGTAATGAGGCAAGATCTTTTGGATATGAAGTTTATTCAGATGTGAATCGATGTTTATATGGCGCGGAATCACACACACATTTTAAACACCATGATGATGTTCATTTTGATATAGTAACAGGTTTGTATTATAGAAGTGCAGAAGACATTAATACATTTGTTAATGTTGATATTAAACTTACAAAGTCAATGCTTAATAATAAAAAAGAATTTAATTTAAATGGAGGAAAGATGTTTGTTCCGTCTGTTGATGATGAGTTATCTCATTTGGTCGCACATTGTATTTTTGATAAGAGGGCGGTTACAGATAGGTATCAAAAGCGAATAGAAGAGTTGTCTAACGAGATGAATGATGATAATGTTAAATCGTTATTTGATATAATGTTTTACAAAGTTTCAGATAGTATTTTTAAAGATATAAAGAATAATAATATTGATAAGATTTATACAACATACTCATCTTTTATTGATTATTAGGAATAGATTATGAATAAAAAAAATGCAATATATACAATAGTTGTGGGTGATGAAGCTAGGAAATATGCTGCTTATTGTGTTCCATCTCAAACAAAATATGCTGAAGACATAGGAGCACAGTATTATGTTTTACAGGAAGAATCATTTAGAAAAGAATATCCAACTGAACATTTTAATCTTATATCTGCGATTGATCATTTTTTAGAATCAGACCATGAACGCTTTTTGTATATGGATGTGGATATAATTGTACATAAAAATACTCCAGATATGTTTGAGGCATTTCCGCCCGGAGAATTGTATCTTAGATATGGTAACACATATGATCTGTGGTTTGATTGGATGTCTAAAAATCAAAAAGTATTAGACATGACAGGATTGCAGGACATGTTTGAATACTATTGGAGTTCAGGAATAATTTTAGCAGACAAACCTCAGTTACAAACGATGAGAGATTATTGGCAACCCCCGTATGTTGTGGGACAATGGCACGGTGAAATGGGACATATGAATTGGGCCGTCGCGCGAGGTGGATTAAAACCAGTTGAGATGCCAGGCAGATGGCATTACACTAGAGGATGGGCCGATGGGTACCGGGGGAAATCTTTAGCGGACGGTCAGGTTGATAGGATACAAGACATCTATATGATGCACTATGCTGGATGTGGGGATAAGGTTGTAGCTATACAAAAGGATTTAAATGAGTATGGGTACATGGGGTGTGACGATGGTAAATGGTTACAGCCATCTCAACCTCACATGAATGTTAATGCTGGCGTGGTTACTCTTGCTACAGACCATTTGAACGGAACAATAATGAATAACCGATTAGATATCGAAGACAACATTGGTGAAGGAATTCATATTCATTATAAGAATTTTAGAATGGACTTTACAATTAAAGATTTTATAAAGTTTGCACAAGCTTGTGATGAATCATTAAGAAAGTTATATGAACAATAATGTATCAAACTCCGCTATTGGTTAATACAAATTTAAACAGTGTTGAAGATTATGTTTCTAGTTTAGCTAAAACTGGAAAGAAAAATTATAATGCAACTATGAAGAAAAATCGGAATATAGAATATGCACAAATAGAATACAACCCCGATTTAATAGCTCATTTTATGGCGGTATGGGAACAACAGAATATTCGCGGTAAAAAAAGACAGTGGGGGTTTGGGAGAGATTATATTGATCAGTTACATCTTGCTGGAGTTTTGATGAGTTTCGCTGCATATGAAATATTAAATGGAGATGTTCAAAGTATTCTATCGGTACATTTTGTAGAACGGTATGATGATTATATTGAGTGTCACCCACCCATGTATAATAAAGAAGAGACTAGCGATCAGTATATGGCCAAGTTTATGTGGTTTGAATTAATAAAATTTGCAATCAACTCAGATATAAATTGGGTTGATTTGGGTGGGGGGAATAGAGGAACGTGGAGAGATTTATTAATACATCGTCACGAACACCCAAAAATAAAATATAAATGGTTATATGTTCCAAAGAGTGTTAAGGACAATCCAATGGAACAGCCACCGTATGTACGAGTATTTAAATACAATAAAAAAACAATGGAAGTACAATGAGTGAAGCTTTATATGCAGCGGCAAAAGCAGGTATGGTAGATCATAAACTCATTCATGAACGGATAATAGAAACGTATAATATAAAATCGGTTGTTGAGTTTGGATTGGGTGATGGAACACGGACATTTTTCGAGTTCTGTGATAGAGTTACATCTATCGAATTTCATTCTCCAGACGTAGCTGTAGCAGATTTGTTAAAAATTTCATCTGAAGAGTGGATGAATATATGTAAAGCTGATGAAGAATTTATTGAGTTTAAAAATTGGGAGTTAGTTCCAATTGAGGTAGGTCCAAAGATATTAGAGGCTGAGGAAGATGTGACAGGAAGAGGCCCGCGGAATGTTAAACGAGGCAGCGATCCTAGTTCAGATGAATATATTCAGGAATTGGCGGATAGTTTATCTAATATTCAATTTGAAGAATATGATTTAGCATTTATTGATGCTGGAATTCATTTACGTGGAGACTTGGTTAACTTGATGTTTGATAGAGTTAACATAATTACTGTTCACGATACGCGAGATCCAGAAATTTATGGATATAATAGAATTATTTCTCCAGACCATTATATGAAATTTTCTGCTGGAATCCCTTGGGGGAGTTATCAAGGGATGGATATTTATATTAATTTACTTTTTAGAGAAGAAGCTCCTTTAGATCCGTGGAATAGTGTAATAGGATAATGAAGAATAAGTGGTTCATAGCAATTAAGAAAAACGATGGAGATGTTTTTAATTTGGATGGGTTAAGGGAACTGCCCGTACCAGATGGAAAATATTATGCAGATCCGTTCTTATTTGAAAACTATTTGTTTTTTGAAGAGTATGATTATAAGAAAGGAAAAATATCTGTTTGTACTATAAACGATGATTTAACAATTACAGAACCAGTTACCGTATTAGAACGGCCATATCATTTATCGTTTCCTCATTTGTTTACACAGGGTGAAGACATTTTTATGATACCGGAAACGGGCGGAGCTGGACGTATAGAATTTTATAAGGCTTCAGAGTTTCCATACAAGTGGGAACTTGTTAAAACAATAGCTGATATAAGAGCATCAGATTGTGTAATTCATTCCGATGAAGATGGATTTTATCTATTAACTACTTGTGGAGATGATTTAGATAATAATTTATTGGTACTTCATACAGATAATTTGTTTAATGATTGGGTTGTAAAGGAACATATTAAAGTAGATTTTGCTAGACCTGCAGGAAATATATTTGAGAGGGACGGCAAATTAATTATGCCGACACAAGATTCGGTTAAGTTATATGGAAACGCAATTGTATTTAAAGAGGTAGATTTTAAAGATGGTTGGAAAGAAAACATTATATCTAGAATTGAACCAACATGGGACGATAGACTTATAGGAACACATACATTTAATTTTAATGATGACTATGTGGTTGTGGATGGAAAGATAAGAATACCGAAAGATGGTCCCCAAAGCATAGACATTTATTCAATTGATGATGGTGAAATAACAATTACACCAAAATCTATACGCACAATTAAATCTACTCATGTAGATAAACTACAAAGAAAGTATGAGGTGTGGGATGATTATTTTATTCTACACAGACACGATCCTTGGATAGATCCACAAATTCTTAATGATGCTGGGTTGGTTCAAAGGATACTAGAATATACTCAGAACCCAGATAATAATATTGTTCCAACATATAAGATAGATGAAAACATGATTGTGACAAAGTGGTATGAGGATTGGTATCCGCTGATAATAAAATCAGCTAATAACTTTTATGATGAGGATGTTTGGAACACTAGACGTACTCGTCACTTTAATAGATTTAAAGATCTTGAACATTCACAAGAGTTTTATAGTTCAGTTATTTCTGACCATTTTAAAATATTCAATGAGTTGGGAGTGTCGTTTGAAGATGTAGCGCCGAACAATATAATGGTCAATAATGATCTTAGTGATTATGTTCTTATTGATATACCCTGTTTAAGAAAGACAGAATCAGAAGAAGTGGAGAGATATTTAAATGGCCTTTCAATGTCTCAGATTGTATATGGAGATGGTGCAAATGATATAGGATTTGTTGATTCCAATCGGTTGTCAAAGTATTGGAAGAATAGTAAATC